>Ga0180437_10000047_pt1 | contig 255983 bp, 186 predicted proteins | sample SS_ome_4_FD_132410 | JGI IMG/M metagenome (GOLD analysis project Ga0180437, IMG submission 132410) | Hypersaline lake sediment archaeal communities from the Salton Sea, California, USA - SS_3_D_1 metaG | ecosystem: Environmental > Aquatic > Non-marine Saline and Alkaline > Hypersaline >... | reverse complement strand
GAACGTTCCCGCGTCGCAGCGCCGTGACCGCCGCCGGTGTCAACGCCGGGTCAGACAGCGCCGCGAGATAGGCACGATAGACCTCCCGGTCGGTCCCGTTGAGCTGGGCCAGCCGGTCGAACAGGGGAGCGGCGGCGGCCAGGTCGCCGTTCAGAACATGGGTGCTGGCAAGCACGTAGGTGGCGAGCTCCATATCCGGCGCGATGTCCAGCGCCTGCTCGATCACGGGGATCGCGGCCTCGGGATCCCCGGTGTACGCAATAAGATTCCCGAGGATCATGTTTGCTGCGGGTGACAGTGGGTCCAGTTCGACGCCTCTCCGCGCTTCCGCCAGCGCCTCATCCCAACGGCGGGTTTGTGCCAGTAGCTCGGCGTACCACTGATGCGCCGTCGCGTAGTCGGGATCGAGCTCGATCGCCTTACGATAGTCCCGCTCGGCGGCCTCGCGATCCCACTCGAACACGGTCTTGATATAGCCGGAAGCCGCGTACGCTTCGGCGAGCTCGGGATCGAGCGCCAGCGCCCGCTCGGTCGCGGCCCGTGCATACGGCAGGACCTCGGGAACAGATGGACCACCGTACTCTGGGAGCAGCACGTAAGTCTCGGCGAGCCCGGCGTAGGCGCGGGCATAGCCCGGGTCGAGGAGGGTCGCCCGGTTGTAGTACTTGATCGCCGAATCCAGAGCCGCCCCCGAGCGCCGGGTCCAGAAATCTCGAGCGCGCAGGTAGTCGTCGTATGCTTCGAGATTCTCGGTCGGCCGCGCCTCGATTCGCCGCCGCTCGGCTGCCGTCAGTCTCGCCCTCAGCGCGGCAGCGATCTGCTGGGCCACGTCGCTCTGAATCGCGAAAACGTCGGTCAGTTCTCGATCGTATTGCTCCGCCCACAGGTGCACGTCGCTCTCGGCATCGATGAGCTGCGCGTTGATCCGCACCCGCTCACCGACCCGCTGCACCTCGCCCTCGAGCACCGTGGCGACGCCCAGCTCCTCGCCGATCTCACGCAGGCTCCTGCTGATGCCCTTGTACTGCATGATCGTGGTGCGGGAGATCACCTTGAGGTCCGCGATCTGCGACAGGTGATTGATGATGTCGCCGGTCACCCCATCGCTGAAGTACTCGTTCTCGTCTTCGCCGCTGAGATTGACGAAGGGAAGCACCGCCACCGAGCTGCGACCCACCGGCGTTTCCTCGCCACGCTCGGCGAGCACCAGCCACCCCGTCGCGACGATGCCCCAGATGCCCAGCGCGATCACGAAGCTCAAGCCCGAGTTGCGCCAGGTCATGTGCGCCCGCGGCCGAGGCGCCTGAACCGGCGAGCCGGGCGGCGCTTCTTCGGCCGCCGCGGCCGCCCGTGACACGGCGTCCTCGCGGATGAACGCCGTCGCCACTACGGCCGGCAGTCCAACGAGGAACAGGACGATGGCCAGCACGGGGAGCCATTCGGGCAGGGCCAGCCGATCGGTGATCGTGTCGATGATCTCGTAGCAGACCCAGGCGCCGCCGACGTAGATCAGCAGCACCTGCCAGAGCGAGCGGCGGTGGATCTCGACGATGAGCCGCTTGAGACGATTCATGACCTTGCCAGCGACCTCAGGTACGCGTGATTCGGCGAGCACTAAGTCCGGGTGGGAAAATGCGGTCTTGGCGGGCCAGGATCAACGAGGGCCCGCGTCGGCTACCTCATGCTTCCCGAGGGGGTGGCTGCGATGAACGAGGTGATCGTGTTCTCGCTGCTGGTCAGTTGGGGGCCGTTGTCGGCCCCGTCAAGCAGGCGATGATCTCATCCGCCTGCTCCCAGGCCTTCTCGATGCAGGCGTTGATGCTGATGCCGTAGTAGGAGCTCCCCGCCACCCATAGGCCGGGGTTCGCCGCGAGCCGGTCATGGATCCGGTCCAGCCGCGCCTGGTGCCCGACGTGGTACTGGCTGATGCCCAGCGGCCACCGATAGACGCGGGTGAGCTCCGGCTCAACGGTGATCCCCATGGCGTCCTCCAGGTCGGCCCGGGCCTGGCGAACGAGCAGCTCGTCATCGTCGGCAACGGCCGCCGGCTCGTGGGCGCCGCCGATCATGCACCGGACCAGCACCTTCCCGTCCGGCGCGCGGCCGGGAAAGACCGACGAGTCCCACAGGCACCCGAGGATCCGGGGGCCTTCGCCTCGGGGGACCAGGAAGCCGAAACCGTTCGCCGACGGGACGTCCCCAGCGTCCCAGGCCATGGCCACCACGGACAGCCCGGCGGTTTCGATCTCGGCTACGGCAGCGCTCAGCTCCCCGTCCAGCTCCCGGAGTAGGGGCGCCGCCCGGGGCGCAGGGATCGTGACGACCACGGCATCGGCGTCCAGCGTCCTGCCCGAGGCCAACCGGACCCGCCACGGACGGTTGCCCGGGGCGGCCCGATCCGCACACCCGTCGCGCACGTCGTCCAAGCCCGGGTCGCTGGACGCAGCGCGCCGTTCGACGGCCGCCACGGGGCTCTCGGTCCAGACCGCATCGCCCAGGGCGTCGGTGAGCCGCCGGATCAGCGTGTCGAGGCCGGCCTTGAACGAGGTCAACGTCCCGCCCGGGCCGGCCGGCCCGCCCGCCTGCGTCAGCTCCTCCACCTTCTCGCCCTGGGCCCGCCGTTCCTCCGCCTGCTTCTTAGCCGCCCTGCGCTCCTTCATCCGGGCGAGCATGGCTTTCACGAGCCCGCCGTGCTCGGCTTCCATCCTTGCCATCTTCGGGAAGCTGCTCTGTAGGCTCAGCTCGCGGACGTTCCCGGCGAAGACGCCGGAGACCATGGCGTCCACCAAGACGGAGGCCGCCTCCGGGCCGATGCGGCGGGCCGCGAAGTCGTAGATCGTCTCGTCCAGGCCCTCGGGGCGCGACCGGGCGAAGGGCTCGGCGAACACCCGGAGCCGGCCGCGCAGGCTCAGGACCCCACTCCGCAGGAAGCTCAGGGGGCCGGTGGGCACTTCGTGGAGGCGGCCGTTCCGGTAGATGAACCGGCGGGCGGCCGCCTCGTCGGCCTTCTGAACCTGGTCCTCGAGCCCGATACGACGGACCAGCTCCCGGGTTCTCGGCGCGTTGTCCAGGAATCCGTTCGGGCCGCCCTCGATAATGTAGCCGTCGGTCCGCTCCGTCCGGATGTTCCCGCCGGGCTGCGCCCCCGCCTCGAGGACCACCACCTGGACGGGCTCACCCGCCTGCTCCGCCTTTTCCCGGAGGTTCAGAGCGGTCGTAAGTCCCGTGACCCCCGCACCGACGATGACAACACGTTTCATGATCCGCGACCCGCCTGGCTAGACCGTCCGGGAGAATACCGGCGTACCCTCTTCCGCCTCGTGCTCCGCCTGCTGCTGCGCCAGGTAGCGGTCGAACTCCATGCACACGTTCCGGACGAACAGACGACCCCTCGCGGTCACCGTCAGCTCGCCCTCGTTCTCTTCGATGAAGCCGGCATCCCGGACATCGCCGAGACGGGCGCGGCTGTCGGCGAAGTAGTCGTCGAACGCGATCCCGAACCGCTCCGCCACGTCGGACTTGGAGACCCGGAAGTTGCACATGATCTGCTGGATCACGTACTGGCGGATGACGTCGTCGTGGTCCAGCAGGTAGCCCCGCTGGACGGGCAGCCGATCCTCGTCCAGTGCCTCGTAGTAGCGGGAGAGCTTCTTCTCGTTCTGAAAGAACGCCTTTTGGACCTCGCCGATCCCCGAAACCCCGACGCCCAACATGTCCGACGCCGGCATTACGGTGTAGCCCATGAAGTTCCGGTGCAGGCGGTGCTCGTGGGCCGCCACGGCCAGCTCGTCGTCAGGGACGGCGAAGTGGTCCATGCCGATGGGCTCGTATCCGGCCTCCAGAAACCGGTGCATGGCTAACAGATACAGCTGCAGCTTCACCTCGGGGGATGGCAGCTGGCTCTGGTCCAGTTTCTTCTGGTGACCCCGGATCCACGGGACGAAGGCGAAGGAGTACACGGCCACCCGATCCGGCCGGAGGTCTATGATCTTCTCCAGGCTATCGGCGAACGTTTCGGGCTTCTGGAGGGGCAGCCCGTAGATGAGGTCCACGTTGATCCCCTCGCTGAACCCCTGCTCCCGGGCCAGCCGCATGAGCTCGGCCGTCTGCTCGTACGTCTGGTTCCGGGTGACGGCCTGCTGCACCTCGCGCGTCAGGTCCTGGACCCCCATGCTCAGGCGGTTGAACCCGAGCTCCGAGAGGATCCCCAGATGGTCCCTGGTAGTGACGCGGGGGTCCACCTCCAGGGCGATCTCCGCCCCGCGCACGAAGTCGAAATGACGCCGGATGTGCCGGAACAGGTCCTCGAGTTGGGCTGGCGCGTAGTACGTGGGCGTGCCACCGCCCCAGTGCATTTGGATCAGGGAGCGCCGGTCCGGGAGCCTCTCGGCCAGAAGGTCGATCTCCTTCTTGAGGTACTCCAGGTACTGCACGGCCACCGGCATGTGGGGCGTGATGATCACGTGGCAGCCGCAGAACAGGCACCGGCGGCCGCAGAACGGCAAATGGACGTACAGGCTCAACGGTTCCCCGACCAGGGCGTTCGACGCCGCTAGCCTGGTCAGGTAGTCGGCCTCTCCCACCGCCTCGGTGAACTCGACCGCTGTGGGGTAGGATGTATACCGAGGTCCGGGGCGATCGAACCGCCGGACCGTCTCCAGATCGACTTTCAGGCTAGGGTTGCTCATCGAACCGTGTTCCCTCGAGGTCAACCGTACGCATCAGCAGAGAACGTGTGAGCTACCGTTCGTGTTCCTGTGCGGCCGTGCGCTCGTGGACTCGTTCGACCAGGAACGCCACGGCGTCCGGGTCCGTGCTCCGCCGGATGCCGTGGCCCAGGTTGAAGATGTGGCCGGGCTCCGGGCCCGCTTCATCCAGCACCCGGTCGATCTGTCGGGCCAGCTCGCTCCGCGGCGCGAACAGGGCCACCGGGTCCAGATTACCCTGCACGGCCAGTTCCGGCCCGAGTACTTCCCGGGCCCGCGAGAGGGGCAGCCGCCAGTCGACGCCGATGACGTCGGCGCCGGCCTCCCGGGCGGCTCCCAGCAGCGTGGCCCCCTGGTTGGGGAAGTAGATGAGCGGCAGCCCGTGCTGCTTCAAGGCCGCCGTGACCTGTTGCATGGCCGGAAGGGCAAGGTCCGCGTACGTCTCGGGGGGGAGGAGTCCGGCCCAGGAGTCGAAGATCATGAGGGCCTGGGCCCCGGCCTCCGCCTGGGCGCCGAGGTAGCGAGCGGTGGTGTCGGCGATCTTGTCGAGCAGCGCCCGCGCCAGCTCCGGCTCGCGGTACAGGAACGCCCTGGCCGCGGCAAAGGTCTTGGATCCAGCCCCCTGCACCGCGTAACAGTAGGTGGTGAACGGCGCACCCGCGAAGCCGATGAGCGGCGCCGATGCCGGCAGCTCTCGGCGCAGGATCCGGATGGTCTCCAGGACGAACGGCACCGACTCCTGCGGGTCGGGCACCTGGAGGGCATCCACGTCGGCGGCGGACCGGACCGGGTTGCCGATGACCGGCCCCGGCGCGAACTCCAGCTCCAGCCCCATCCCCTCCAGCGGCGTCATGATGTCGCTGAACAAGATGGCCGCGTCCATCCCGAACCGGCGGATCGGCTGGAGGGTGACTTCGGCAGCCAGCTCCGGCGTCTTGGTCAGCGTCAGAAAGTCCACATCCTGCCGGATCTTCCGGTACTCCGGCAGGTAGCGCCCTGCCTGACGCATGATCCAGACGGGCGTGTGCGGCACGGGCTGGCGCCGGCACGCGGCCAAGAACGGGGGAAGGGCGCGGGACTCGGGGACGACGCTCATCCGAACACCTCGGCCGAAACCTCACCTGCCGCGGCTACCGTGCGGTCCACGTCCGCGCCCGTGAGAGCCACCGACAGGAAGAGGGCCTCGAAGGGGCTCGGCGGGAGGTAGATCCCCCGATCCAGCATGCCGTGTAGGTGGGAGAGGGCCACGTCCTCCATCTTGTCGCCCTCCGTCTCGATGAACTCCAGTTCCACGGCCGGGCCGCCCGGAAGCCCTCGCGGGAGTCCCGCCACGTGCTCGGCCTGCCACCGGGCCAGGGCCGAAGGCTGAGTTCCAACCCGCAACGGCGTCCCCGCCCCCGCCACAGCCGTCACTCCGTCTCCCCGTCCGAATCGGTGTGCTCGTGGATCTCTAACTCGAACAGCTCCTGGATGGCCACCAGCTTCCGGAGCCCGCGGGCCGTCGTGGCATCCAAATTCTTGATCCGCAAGGTGGGCGGGTGCAGCAGCTTGTTGATCAGCGACCGGGTGTAAGCCTGCAGCGACGCCCGCTCCTTGTCACTCAGACCCCGCTGCCTGGCCGCCTCGGCCTCGCCGATCTCGTGGAACCGGTTCCGGAACGCCCGGAGCACCGGCACCACATGGAGCGCGCCGTACCAGTCGAAGAAAGCCTCCACCTCCTCCTCGACGATGGCCTCGACCTTCGGGATCTCCCGGGCGCGCCGGGCACGGTTCTGGTCGGCGATGCTCTCCAGCGCATCCAGGTCGTACAGGAAAACGTCCTCGACCTTCCCCGCCGCTGGGTCGATGTTCCGCGGCGTCGAGATGTCCACCAGCACCAGCGGCCCGGTCCGCCGGGACTTGACGATCTCGGACAGCCCATCGCTTCGGAGCAGCGGCCGCGGTGCCGACGTGGCCGTCGCGACCACGTCGGCCTCCGCCAGCACAGCGTCCAGTGCCTCGAAGGGCCGGGCCTGCCCGCCCACCTCCTCGGCGAGCTGCGCGGCCCGGTCGAACGTCCGGTTCAGCACCAACAGCCGGGCCGGGTTCCGTTCCGCCAGGTGGGTGGCCACCAGCCGGCCCGTCTCGCCGGCACCCACGACGGCGACGGTGTGCTTCTCCAGCCCATCGAAGACCTTCAGCGCCATCTCCACCGCCGCGCACGCCACCGACACGCTCCCCTCGCCGATCCGCGTCTCCGTCCGGGCCCGTTTCCCTACGTGGAGCGCCGTGTTCAAGAGCCGGCTGAGGATCGCGCCCGTGAACCGGCTGCGGTCCGCCAGCTTGTACGCGTCCCGGAGCTGCCCGAGGATCTGCGGCTCGCCCACCATCAGCGACTCGATCCCCGACGCCACCCGAAACAAGTGCCGGACCATCTCTGGCCCGCGCAGGAAATACGTGTACCTCCCGTTGCTCATGTGCGGGACGCCCTTCAGCTCATCCGCGGCCCGCCCGATCAGACCGCCCGCCCGCTCCGGGTCTCGGACCAGCGAGTAGATCTCCGTCCGGTTGCACGTGGAGAGGACCGACAGTTCCAGGATCTGTTCCCGCGAGCCGCGGAGCCGGGCGCAGAGATCCACCACCTCCCGAGACGTCATCTGCAGCTGGTCCCGGATCTCGGCCGGCGCCGTGACGTGACTCGCTCCCAGAACGACGAGATCCATGGCCCTACGAGAAGTCGTGGAAGCTCGGAAGAACAAGCGTCACCATGAGGGACGACGCCAGCATCAGCGCGAAGCCCACAATGGACACCGTGGCCAGCGTCCGGTTCGCCCACCGGAGCAGGTACCGCCCGCCCAGGCACAGGCCGTACAAGACCCACAACCCGACGGTCAGCAGGAACTTCGGGTCCGTGATGAACGAGCCCTCCAACCGGCCCGAGAGCTGGAGCATAGTGGCCCACACCGCCCCCGCCAGGATGGCGATGGTGAGCCCGATCCAGCCCAGAGCCAGCGCCCCGACGTTCAGCCGGGAGAGTATCTCCAGGTTCGGCAGCCGCTGGAACAGCAGCCCCACGTGCTGCTGCTTCAGCTGCCGGTACTGGAGCAGATACATGAGCCCGTACACCGCCGACACGGCCAGGGCCACGTAGCCCACCAGCGCCGCCGTCACGTGAACGGCGAACATGGGCGAGCGGAGAATCTCCGGGACCGCCCGGGTGTGGGTCACGAACGCGCTGGACAGGGTCTGGAACAGAAGCGTTGCAGCGAGCAGGAACACCCCCGTGGACCGCTCCGCCTGTCGCCACTCCAGCACCAGGTAGACCAGGGCCACGGCGAAGGCGATGAACGACATGCTCTCCCACGTGTTCGCCGTGGGCATGTGCCGGAAGGCGGTAGCCGCCAGCGCGAGGTAAGCCGCGTGGATCAGCACCACGCCCCAGGTCAGCGCCGTGGCCACCCGCTCGATGGCCGGCCTCGTCTCCACAAACACACCGAGGTACGCCAGCAGCGCCGCCAGGTAGCCCACCGGTAGGAACCAGTTCAGTATCGCCAGCGTCGTGGTCACAGGCCTATGCCTTCAGCGGTTTCCTGTTGTATGGTGCCACTGGGTTCAGGATGTTACGGCACTCAGGGTTCACGCAGCCCGGGCAGCACAGGCCGTACTGGGTAGAGCACGGCTGCCCGCTCCGGAGGTGCTCCAGCACAATGCCCGCCAGGACGTCCTGGAACTCGGGGTCCCCGTTGAACGCCGGTGCCCGCTCGAACCGCTCGATCCCCACCGCTCCCGCTAGCCCGGCGTACTCGATGTCGATCTCGCTCAGCGTCTCGATGTGGTCGCTGGTGAAGGCGATCCCCACCACCAACACGTTCTTTCGGCCTTTCGCCCCGAGGTCCTTGATCACCTGCTCCGTGCTGGGGCCCTGCCACCTTACCGGTCCCACCTCCGACTGATACGAGAGCAGGTACGGGTTCGCGAACCCGCCGGCCTTCATCACCTCGTGGACGCTGGCCCCCACCTCCTGGGGGTAGGGGTCGCCCCGGTCGATGATGCTCAGGGGCAGCGAATGCGCGCTGAACAGAAGCAAGACGTCGTCCCGCTCCTGCTTCGGGAACTTCTCCAGCCCCTCCCGAACCTTCTTGGCCATCACTTTCACGAAGCCCGGGTGCGTCGGCCACCGATCGATGACGCTCCACGTGAAGTCGTTCGTCAGCCCCACGCGGGATGCCGCGCGCCACAGCTCGTTCAGGCTCGAGCCCGTCGTCGCGCACGAGAACTGCGGGTACTGGGTGAAAGCCACCGCCCGCTCGATCCCGTCCTCCTTCATCTGGCGCAGCGCGTCCTCGCTCCTCGGCTCGATGTAACGGAACGCCACGTAGAACCGGTGGGGCGCCGTCTTAGGCGACAGCTCGTCCAGCCGCTCCACCATCCCCTCTCCCTGGACCTCCGTCCACCGCAGGATCGGCGAGCCGCCGCCAATCTCCCTGTACAGCGCCCGAACCCGCTTCGTACGACGCTTCGCGATGAACGGGCCCAGCCAGCTCTGGACCGGGAGCTGGATGATCTCCCGGTCCGCGAACAGCTGCAGCAGGTACGGCCGCACGTCCTCCAGCGTCTTGGGGCCGCCGAGGTTCAGCAGCACGATCCCCGTCGCACCGCGACTTCCATTCCCACTCGTGGCTATCAGCCTCCGCTCAGGGGTGCCACTTCTCCGCTCGGCCCCGACCCGGCACGAGCGCAGGCGCGCAACAACCGAAAAGCCCCGTACCCGGCCGTGGGCCGTGACCGTCTGACACATCCGTGGTTCGGGAGTGAGCGGCACTGGATTCGAACCAGTGACCTCCTGCCCGTGAGGCAAGCGCTCTCCACCAATCGAGCTAACCGCCCAATTCCAACTAACTTATTTCAGACAGGGGAGTTCGTGAAGAGGCTTCGTCGCACCGGAGCGCACCGTGCGTTACAGTCAGCCATACCGCTCGCTCGGTTCGGGAGGCGACTACACGACCGCCCGCCGCGCCACCGCTATGCAGGCCGGGCCAGCGCCCCCGCGACCTTCGTTCCGCACAGGTCCAGCCCGATCACCGACATCGGTCGCCTCCGATCGGAAGTAGCCATGGCCGTTGGCTCAGATTCGAATGGGTCGCAAGATGGGGACCCAGAGTCCCTCAGCTGCCCCGAGAAACCGGCCCAGCTATCTACCGTCCGCCGCCGGCTGCCCCACCCGCTTCACGTACTTGGCGTACCAGTCCAGGTATCGCTCCAACCGGTCCCTCTGATACGATGGGACCCGGATGCCGTGCGACTGGCCCGGATAGACCACGAGCCGGGTCTCGCGTCCCAGACGGCGCAGCGCCTGGTACAGTTGCTCCGAGTTCAGGATCGGCACGTTCCAATCTCGCTCGCCGCCCATGATCAACGTGGGCGTCACGATGTTCTCGACATAGTTGAACGGCGAAATGCGCTCCCACGCCTCGCGGTTCTCCCAGGGAAGTCCCAGCTCGGCCTCCCACTGTCGCTGGTAATGGTCGTGACCGTAGTTGGCGACGTAGAGCACCTCGCTCGCCCCGGTGATCGCCCCCTTGAACCGCGCCGTCTTGGTGATGACGTAGTTGGTGAGGATCCCGCCGTACGACCAGCCGCCGACGCCCAGGCGGTCGGGGTCGGCGTAGCCCTGCTCGATCGCGTAGTCCACTCCCGCCATCACGTCCTCGTAGTCCTTGTTACCCCAGTCGGCCCAGATGGCACGGGAGAACTCCTGGCCGTAGCCCGACGAGCCGCGCGGGTTGACCGTCACGACCACGTAGCCGTTCGCCGCGAAGAGCTGCGCCTCGAAGTTGAAGCTGTGAGAGAACTGCGAGACGGGGCCGCCGTGAATCCGCAGCAGCGTGGGATAGCGGAGTCCTTCCTGGTAGCCGGGCGGCAGGTAGATGAAGCCCTCGATCTCCGTCCCGTCGCTGCTGGGGAACTGGACGTTCTCGACCTCCGCCAGCCGCAGGTCGGCCAGTAGCTCGTCGTTCTCGTGCGTGAGCTGGCGCAGGCCGTCCCGCTCGACCCTGAAGACCTCGTTGGGCCGATCGAGATGGCCGACCAGCGCCGCCATCGCCCTGCCCGGTCCTAGCTCGAAGTCGCGCACGGCGAGCCCGCCGCTCGTCAGTCGCTCGACCCGGCCGTTCCCGGCGTTCACCCGCACCAGATGATTCTCGGCGCTGTCCTCGAGCCGGGCGTAGATCCATCGTCCATCGGCCGAGAAGCGCGGTCCGCTGAAGTTGCGGTCGACCGGCACGGTCAGGAGCCGCGGCTCTCCACCGCTCGCGGAGACGACGGCCAGGTGGTTGGTGGCGTACCAGATGATCTCCGGCTGGGTGACGGTGACGTAGGCGATCGATCTCCCGTCCGGGCTCCAGGCCGGTGAGCCGTCGGAGCCCGTATTGGTCGTCACCTGCAGCAGCGTCTGGCCCTTATCGGTGTTGTCGGCCGCGACGATCCAGATATCGCTGTTCGCGTTGGCGTCGGGCTCCTCCGTGCGGTTGCTGACGAACGCCACGCGGGTACCGTCGGGGCTCCAGACCGCCTGCGACTCGTCGTAGTCGCCGGAGGTGATCTGCGTCAGCTGCTTCGTCGTCACGTCGAAGACGTAGAGGTGCGTGTGGCGATCGCCGGTCAGGTAGCCGGCACCGTCACGCTTGAACTGCAGCCGGTCGATGACCCACGGCTCGCGCGTCTCCGATTCCTCTTCGCCCTCTTCCTCATCCTCTTCCTCGGGATCGCGGATCGACAGGAGTAATCTCGTCCCGTCGGGCGACCACTCGTAGCTCGATACCCCTTGCTCGACCTCGGTCAGGCGCTGCGCCTCACCGCCCAGACGGTTGAGCGTCCACACCTGCGTCTTTCCACCGTTCTTGGACGCCGTGAACGAGAGGTACTTCCCGTCGGGGCTCCAGCGCGGCCGGCTCGCCGAATACCCCTCGGCCGTCATCGGGATGGCCGTGCCGCCCGCGGCCGGGATCATCCAGATACGGGTCTCCGACTTCTCGTCCTCGAGGATCGTGCGGCGCACCGTATAGGCCACCCACTCGCCGTCGGGACTGATCTGGGGATCGCCCACACTTCTCAATGCGAACAGGTCGTCGATCTCTAGTGCGCGAGGAGATTGCGCGAAGAGTGGGGTGGCCAGCGTGAGGGCCAGCAGTACGGAAGTGCGAAGCTGGTGTCGCATAGTTATGCTCCGGCTAATAGGTCGAGGGCTTTCTATCATGTTGCGCCCGGGCCGAGGTCGCCCAGGATGCGCAGTCGGAGCACGTACTGCACGTCGAGCTCGTCGCGCCAGACTCCGTAGATCTTGTCGCCGCGAAAGACCATCGGCGAGAACCGCGGGGGCATCCTGACGACTCCGAGCAGGCGTCCCTCGGAGTCGAAGACGTCCCATTCCGGCGTTCCGATGTCCATGTAGTTCCATGCCGGCGCGCCCGTGTCGGTAAAGGACTCGGGCCTCTCCTCGCTCAGCTCCGATTCCGACTTCACGCGCTGAACCCAGATCGTGCCCAGCGGCCCGGCCGCCACGGTTCCGAATGCCGGGAAAAAGTCGGCAACGTGGAACCTATTCTCCAGCCGCGCCCTCACCTCGGCGGAGAGACCGGCGGCGGTCCACCTCCGTTCCATCTCGCTCATGATGGCCTCTTTGTGCCGATCCCCAACGGGCCGGCGCTCGAACGGCTTGGTGACGACCCGGTCCAGTCGGCCGCCGGAATACCGTTCGATCCGGTAGTCGTGGCTGACGCCGAAGAGCAAACGCAGATCGTCCGCCAGGTCCCACGCCGGCTCAGGCGAGTAAACCTGGATGTGCTGGGCTTGACCGTCGAGGACGAAGATCCGACCTCTCGAGTCAACGGCGATCTCCTGCACTTCACCGAACTGGTGCTCCGGCGGACCCTCCACGGCGCCGATCCGGACCTCCTCCCCCAGCCTCCACTCTTCGCCCGGCGCCCAGATGCCGACATCGGTGTTCGAGACGATCGTCACACCCGCGCTGTCGGATATCGTCCCCGCCCACCGGGACTCGGCGCCGCCGCAGCCGGCGACGAAGGCGCTCAGGATCACTACTGCGCCAATCCTGTACGTATTCATTCTGATCAGCCCCTGGTCTGTGGAAGCGTGGCAGGCTCTGAGCCGCCGACGTCGATCGGCAGTCGCCGCCACACAAAAGTTCAGAACTCGCCATCCCCAGCCGCGTACTCTGGGAACGCGGGGAACAGGCCCATGGCAATGAGAGCGGGAAGGACGTCCTCGTTCCGCCACATCTCTACCAGCTTGGCATCGGCGAACCGGCTGATGCGGATCCCCGAGACCGTCATCCCTCCCCCCAAATCAGCCGAGTACAGGTCCACAACCTTGTCCGCCTCGGCAACCAAAGCTTCGATCGTGATCTGGGTAGGGTCGTCGGGGTCGGTATGTCCCTCCACCCACTTTATGTAGCTCTCGTAGTCGGTGACTTCCGGGTAGATGCTGTGCCAGACGAACGTGGGCGCGACGGACTCGAGAACGGCCGCTGCGTTTCCCTGATTCCACCCCCGTTCGACCTCCCGGACACAGAGAGCCTTGTTGGACTCGGGATCGCCAGGGTCGCCCGTCACCGCCGACGGCTCGCCCCACCGGAAATCACCGGGCTCGGTGCGACGAGCGAAGGAGAAGGGGAAGACCTCTTCAGGTAGCGGCTCGAAATATCCGACCTGTTGCCCTACACCCAACAGGTCGTAGCTGTGGTGGACTTCCGCGATCTCCCCGTGATCCAGTCGATAGATGCTGATACCCTTCATCGCGACCTGGATCCCGGAGGCCGGAACGCCAAGCAGCTCCCCCTGGTGCGCGCCGGTAACGGTGTAACGCGCCGCGACCTTGTCTCCTTCGGCGATCAGGTCATGCAGCTCGACGTGGAAGTCAGGGAAAGCGGCCCGCCACTCGCCAACCCACCTCTTATAGCCCTCGAGGTCGGTGACGCCGCCAGGGTTCGGATCATGGTTGATGAAATCGTCGGCGAAGAGCTCGTCTGCCACGGCCAGGTCACCCCGATTCCAGACCTCATCAGCCACACGCCGGACGATCTCCGCGTTCGTCTGGGCGTTTGCCCGAGCAACGCCACCCAAGGCCACGAAGATCAACGCGAGGTAGACTGTAGCCATGCCGCCGGTCAGTGGCTATCCTGCCCCCGCGGAGCCGGAAGCTCGGCCGGAACAGCAGGCAGCGGAACCGGATACCGGTCTCCCGGCTCGAACCGCAAGTTCATTCGCCGCAGTACTGCCTGGAAGCGCGGTTCGTCGCGGTGGGCTTCCCACAGCCCCTGAGACGCATCCCACGCCACCCAGTGGTGCGCCGGCTCGAATTCGAGCCAGCGCAGCGCCTCGTCCCTGTTCCCGAGGGCGGCGTGGATGCAAGCCAGGCCCCGAGCATTCCAGGGTGTTGGTGGCTGGGCTTCGAGCTCTCGCAGGATGCGCAGGGCGTCGTCCGTGCGGCCCGCTCTTGCGTACGTATGACCGAGAATCGGTATCAGCCCCCGATAGAGGGCTGCCATCTCCTCATGCGCCGCGATTGCCTCCTCGTACAGCCCCAGCCGGGCCGCGCTTTCGCCCAGCACGTACTGCGCGGCGAGATCTTGCGGGTACCGCTCCGCCGCGATCCGAGCCTCTCTGAGCGCCCGCTCGTCGTCTCCACGGTACCAATACAGAGACGGAATCCACACTGTGTGGTAGGGGCTCAGGGGATCGAGCTCCTGGCCGCGCCGGTGCTCCGCCAGGGCCTCGTCCACGCGCCCGAACAGCACCAGGAACCAGGCATAGTGGTAGTGGTTCATGGCCAGGCTCGGGTTCAGCTCGTGTGCCCGCCGGAACGCCTGCTCGGCACCCTCCCAGTCGCGCTCGGTATATGCCTTGTACATCCCCAGCGCTGCCCAGGCGTCCGCCAGCGTCGGGTCCAGGCGCAGCGCCCGCTCCGTCGCCGCTCGAGCGAGCGCCCAGATCTCGAGGCGCGGGTCCATGAAGTCGTGACCGAGGAAGAGGTAGCTGAACGCCAGGCCGGTGTATGCCAGCGGGTCCGCCGGGTTCTGCTCAACGGCCGCCTCGAAATAGCCGATGGCATCATCCAGGTCTTCCGACGTGTTGGCGTTGTTCAGTAGGTGCATCCCCCGGAGGTACGCCTCGTAGACCGCGGGGTTTACCGCTCGTGTCTCACCGAGCCGCTCTTCGTCCGCCGGGCTCAAGCTCAACTGTACCTCACCGGCGATGGCGCGCGCGAATCCTCGGTAGAGTGCAACGACGTTCGACAGCACGCCGTCGAAGGAACCGGTCCAGAGTTCCTGCTCGTCCGCGTCATACAGTCGGGCGGCGATCTCGAGGCTGTCTCCCTCCAGGAACACCGAGCCCTCGATGACCGCGTCCACGTCCAGTTCGCGCGCGATCTCGCTGATGGTCTTGTCCGTGTCGCGGTATTGGGCCATCGTGGCCCGGGCGGTGACGGAGAGGTCCAAGCGCCCGAGCTCGCCAATCAGAGCTTCATGCACGCCCGCTGCCAGATACTCCCGTTCCGGATCGCCGGAGAGATCGTAGAGCGGCAGAACCGCCAGCCGCTGCATGCGTCCACCCGCGAGTAACGTGGTGAGTCCCCACACCACCAGGACGGTCAACACGGCACCCGTCACTCCGGCTACCGCACCGCGGCGCATGCGCCGAGTGCCAACTCGCGGTACCGTGATGCCGCTCGTCAACGCCGCCGCAAACTCGCTCGCAGTCGGAAAACGATCGGCCGGGTCCTTACCCAACGCCCGCTCCACGGCACGCTCCACAAAGAGCGGAATCTCGGGATCGCTGGTCCTGAGACTCGGCACCTTGTCGGCCGCGTGTTTAGCCACTAAAGCCTGCGGCGTCGGCCCGTCGAACGGCGCCCCCCCACTCACCATCTCATAGACCACGCAGCCCAGCGAATAAACGTCGGTCCTCGCGTCCAACTGCTCAGACCCGTACGCCTGCTCGGGGCTCATGTACGCGGGAGTCCCTACAGCCAACCCGGTGCCTGTCAAGCGCTCACCGCCGGCCGCCTGGACCGCTCGAGCGATGCCGAAATCGGCGACAATCGCCTGATCTCCCGCGAGCAGTATGTTCTCGGGCTTAATGTCACGGTGGATGACGCCGCGCTGGTGCGCATAACTCAGCGCCGACGCCACCTGGTCGGTGAGCCGGATAGCTTCATCAATGGCAAGCTTGCCCTCGCGCTGTAACCGCTCGCGCAGTGACTCACCCTCGATGAAGGGCATGACGTAGTAGAGGAAGCCGTCGGCTTCGCCGGAATCGAAGAGCGGGAGAATGTGCGGATGCGTGAGGTTGGCGGCGATCTCGATCTCGCGCACGAAACGCTCGACGCCGAGGCTGGCAGCAAGCTCGGGGCGCAGCACCTTGATCGCGACCTGGCGGCGATGCTTCAGGTCTTCGGCCAGGTAGACCGTGGCCATCCCACCACTACCCAGCTCACGCTCGATCCTGTAGCGGTCGGCCAGAGCGGACTTCAGGCGATCAGGCGGACCGTTCATCGCCGTAATCCGATCCGCCGCTCGAGACGGGACATAGCTGCCACCTGCGGCCTGAGGTATGTGGAACTACGCGGACCCGGTTGTACTCAAAGATGGGGTGCTGACGGGCCCGTATCAACGAGGGAAGCAGACCACCGGTCGCCCCAACACCCCCGCCCGATGAGGAAGCGGCTCCCGAGCCCGGAGGCCCGGAAGCCGCGTCCGACTGGAACCGATTCTAGCCGACGGGGTGCGGCCTGAGCGTCCCGACACTCGTCCCTACAGTTGGAAAGGAAGGTTTGCGCTACTGCTCGTACTCCTCCAGCAGCGCCTGGAAGCGCGGGTGGTCGCGGAGGGCATCGTAGATCGGATCAACCCGGAGCAGAGGCACAGACACGCGTGAAGGTATCGATAGTAGGTAATCAAGCCGATCGATAGCCGCGTCGTATTCACCCACCATGACATAGGTCTCGGCCAACGTACTCGACACGTCAGAGCCCACCAATGCGTCCTCCGACACAGGAAGCAGTGATACCGACCTCTCCCCAGCAGCCACCGCCGAATCCCTCTGGCCCAAACCCGCATAGGCGAGGCCGAGATAGCGCCAGAATTGAGCCTCAGAATAGGCTCCCTCTCTCCTCTCAGCACTACCCGCTAGAGTCACGCGGAGCGAATCGTAGTAAGCACGCGCGAGGTCATGCTCGGCCCGTTGGCCATGCACCGTGGCTTTGAGCACTAGGTAGCACACTAGGCAGGACTCTCTCAACGTAACCTCATCTGGTGTTTCCTCGTACCCGGCAGCCAATACCCTCATGAGCGGTTGATAGTGTTGGCCCACGTTCGGCAAGTTCACTAATTGGGAAATGACTTCTAAGTGACCTGCTGCCTCAAAGCCTTCGTGTATGACCTCAATGGCTTGATCCGTGTTTCCCTTCCAGAGCAACCGTTGTAGCGCCTTGGCTACGTAGTACTCCGCCACGTCCGGTGCCAAGGCGATCGCACGGTTGTAGCAAACCTCAGCCTCAGCGTACTGGCGAGTAACAGCATACGATTCGCCTAGCTCATACATCGAAACATGGTTGCGTGGGTCAAGTTGGAGTGCCTCCTGTTGCTTGATTATCGCCTCATTCCATCGCGCTTGGCGCCTCCGCACAAACCCCATGAATGAAATGGCCTCCCCGTTGTTCGGCTGTAGTTCTTGTGTTCTAGCGAAGTGTTGGACGGCCTCTGAGTATTCCCTCTCCCGATATTGAAAAATGCCCTGCGCCATATGGAACTCAGGCGAATCTGGACCCAGCTGGCGAGCCCGCTCCAGCATTTCCCTCGCCTCGGGTAGCGCCTCGGCGACTCCGTAGTACCACGAGCGCCAACCTTGCACCTGCGCGAGGGCCGCATACGCTATCGCGAAGGCGGGATCCAACTCAATAGCCCTCCGATACATGCGGACTGAGATCAGCAAGTCAGTCGGGTCATATCGTTGTCGGGCATATTCGTTCCCTCGGAGGTAAAAGTCATACGCTTCACTGCTCTCCGTTGGGCGAGCTTCGATCCCCTCTCGTTCGGCAGCAGTCAGTGTCGCCTCCAGAGCATCCGCGATACGTAGGGCGACCTCCCCCTGGACCGCCAACAGGTTCTCCACCGAGAGTTCCCGGTCGTAATTCTCAGCGAAGACATGTTCGTCGGTTTCCGCATCGATAAGCTGGACGTTGATCCGTACGGTCTCTCCGGCTCTCTGCACTCCCCCTTCCATTAAGTACCGTGCGTTCAACTCCGCACCGATTTGACGGAGGTTCTTTGTCCTGTCACGGTACTCCATCACGGACGTCCGACCCCTCACGCTCAACCCGCTGATCTTGTATAGCTGGGTGAGGATCTCGTCGTGGATGCCGTCGGTGAAGTACTGGTCCTCCTCGAGCCCGCTCCTGTTTTCCAGCGGCAGCACGGCAACCGACGGGCGTTCATCAGCAGTCGCGCTTTCGTTAGCGCGTCCGAACAGCATCCAGCCCGTCGCCACGACGCCCCACGCGGCCAGCACAATCACAAAGGTCGCGGCGGCATTGCGCCAGGTCAGGAAACGGTGTCTGCGTCTGGCTTGCAGGTGAACAGCGGCGGCCTCAGCCTCTTCGGCTTCCGTCAGCGCAGTCGGTTCCGCCGGTGCTACCGTCGGCGGGCCAACCTCCTGGACAAACGCCGTTGCCAGGACGACGGGCAGCCCAACGATGAACAGGACTATGGCGAGAGCGGGAAACCACTGCGGTAGCCCCAGTCCCTCCGTTAGGGCCTGGACAGCTTGATAGGCCACGAGGGCTGCGCCGCAGTAGATCAGCAGCACCTGCCAGAGCGAGCGGCGGTGGATCTCGTTGATGAGTTCCTTGAGACGGGACATGGCTGCCACCTGCGGCCTGAGGCACATGCGATTGCAGGCACCTGGTTGTGCTCAAAGATGGGGTGCGGACGGGCCCGTATCAACGAGGGAAGCAGACCACCAGTCGCCCCAACACCAGTCCCAACAGTGAGGACGTTGTCAGTCGGGGAAGTTCATGCGGCGCAGCAGGTCCTGGAACCGCGGATCCGACCTCAGTCGCTCGTACCAAATATGTGCGTTGACCCACGGTAGATACGGGCGCCGCGCCTCGTAGGCCTGCTCGAGCGCTGCCAGCGCCTCGTCGGGCTCGCCTAGGAGCGCGAGGTAGTCGCTGCTGCCGACTTCGCCGTAAACGTTGCTGGTCTGAAGTGCCGCGACCGCCGCCGGTGTCTTCGACGGGTCGGATAGCGCGGCGAGAAAGGCGCGATAGGTCTCCGGGTCCGTGCCGGTTAGCTCGGCCAGGCGGTCGAACAGCGGGGCAGCAGCCGTGTAGTCACCTCTCAGAACATGCGCGGTGGCGAGCAGCTCCACGGTGTTATACCAGTCCGGGGCGAGCTCCAATGCCCGCTCGAACAGCGGGATCGCCTCGTCGGACCGCCCGGTGTCCATCAGCACCAAACCTACATACGCGTGCGCTGCAACGGACAACGGGTCAAGCTCGAGGGCTCTCCGTGCCTCCTCTAGCGCCTCATCCCAGCGCCGGGTCACTGCCAAGACTTCGGCGTACCAGTAATGCGCAGTCGCACAGTCCGGATTGAGCTCGATCGCTTTCAAGAGGTCCTGCTCAGCAGAATCACGATCCCATTCGAAAACCGCTTTGAGGTAGCCGGAAGCGGCGTACGCCTCGGCAAGATCGGGATCGAGCGAGAGCGCTCTCTCGGTCGCCGCCTTGGCCAGGTGCAGGACCTCAGAAATGGCGGGACCGCCGTACTCCGGAAGCAGCACGTAGGTCTCGGCGAGCCCCGCGTAGGCGCGGGCGTACTCCGGGTCCAGCAGGATCGCGCGGTTGTAGTAATCGATCGCCGAATCGAACGCGGCCAGCGAACGCTGTTGCCAGAAATGCCGGCCCCGCAGGTAATGGTCGTACGCTTCTGGATTCGCGGTCGGCATGGCCGCGAGCCGTTCCTCTTCGTAAGGCGTCAGCGTTGCCTCCAGTTCCTCCGCGATGCGCCGCGCGACCTCCGTCTGAATCGCCAGCAGGTTCTCCATAGACAGCTGCCGGTCGTACGTCTCGGCCCAGAGGTGCTCGTCCCTCTGAGCGTCGATCAGCTGCACGGTGACACGCACGGTCGGGCCGGCGCGCAGCACACTCCCTTCCAGAAGGTAGCGGGCGTTTAACTCCTGGCCGATCTCGCTCAGGCTCTTGAGAGTCTCGCGGTAGCGCATCACCGAAGTGCGTCCTCTGACACTGAGGGCGCCGATCTTCGACAGCTGAGTGAGAATCTCGTCGTGTATGCCGTCGGTGAAGTACTCGTCCTCCTGAAGCCCGCTATTGTTCTTAAGCGGCAGCACGGCCACGGTCGGTCGTTCGTCGGCAGTCGCGCTCTCGTCAGCGGTGCGTCCGAACAGCATCCACCCGGCAGCCACAGCACCCCATGCCGCCAGCACAATCACGAAGGTCGCGACAGCATTGCGCCAGGTGAGGAAGCGATGTCTGCGTCTGGTTACGAGCTGAGCAGCAGCGAGCTCGGCCTCGGCTGGCGCTCGACTCGGAGCCTCTACCTCGCCAACGAACGCGGTGGCCAAGACCACGGGCAGTCCGAGCAGGAACAGGATGATCGCCAGCACAGGGAGCCAGTCGGGCAGGGCTAGCCGGTCGGTTATGGTGTCGATGATCTCGTAGCAGATCCAGGCACCGCCCACGTAGATGAGCAGCACCTGCCAGAGCGAGCGGCGGTGGATCTCGTCGATCAGGTCCTTGAGACGGGACATGGCCTCCGCGTGCAGCCTCAGGTATGGGGGATTACAGGCTCCCGGTTTTGCTCAAAGATGCAGCGCTGTCGAGGGCGAATCAACGAGGGACCTTCGTCGAGCTCCACGCCCGAGAGTCCAGTGGTCGTCCCAACACCCGAGGGGGATGAGGAAGCGGCTCCCGAGCCCGGAGGCCCGGAAGCCGCGTCACATCAAGGCGGAGGGGGTGGGATTCGAACCCACAAGCCCGTGAGGGCGCCGCATTTCGAGTGCGGTGCATTGCCGTTCTGCCACCCCTCCGGCGTTTCTGGCCGCTGCGACTTTTTGCCCGGCCACAACTCGGCCGGTTCAACCCCGTTCTGCCACCCCTCCGTTCCGGTGACCGGTAGACGGTAACCAGTAGCCGGTGCGCTGTTACAGCCGGCCGCCTGCTACCGTCCGCCGTCCACTGGACCCCGGCTACCGGCCACCGGCTACCGCTTACCGGCCACTGGCCACCGGCCTCACGGACGGGGTGGGATTCGAACCCACGAGGCGCTTGCGACGCCCACACGCTCTCCAGGCGTGCGCCTTAAACCACTCGGCCACCCGTCCAAACAGATCGGGCGCTGAGGGCCGGACCCTCATTCCGGCACCCAACGCCTCTTTGAAGTTGCCCCGCCAGGGTTCGAACCTGGAATCTCTTGGTCCAGAGCCAAGCGTGTTGCCAATTACACCACGGGGCAGCCAAGGAACTAAGAATTTACAGCAAAATCGCGCCGGGACAACCGCGGCGGACCGTCAGCCAGCCTACGGGCTGGGACACCTCAATGCCTTGACCGCCCCTTGATTCGGCAGCGGCAAATTGGCGTCGTCGGGAGCGAAAGGAGGCACCACCATGAGCGCTCCGCGGACCGCCTACTTCCTCGCCGCGCTGCTCGTCCTAGCGCCGGTCGAGCTCGCGGCACAGCGCAGGCCGCTCCACATAGGGCCGGGTGATCGGGTTCGTCTCTGGGCGCCCCGGCTCGGCATCGAGGGGTCGGTTGGCACCGTGCTGGCCTTGCGGCCCGACACCATTGTGGTCGACCGCGGCGAGACCCTGGTACTGTCGATCAGCACGCTGACGAGACTCGAGGTCAGTCGGGGTCAGAAGTCGGGGGCCGGGACCGGCGGCATCGTCGGCTTGGTCACCGGTGCTGCCTTCGGCGCTATGATCGGCATCGCTTCCGCAGATACCGACTGTGATTGGCTCTTTTCGCATGAGTGCGACATCAACAAGGAGCTCGAGTCTGCCGCCCTCGCGACCGTAGGCGGCGCGATCGTGGGCTATGGCGTCGGCGTGCTCTTAGGCTCGATCATCAAAGTCGACCGCTGGGAAGAGGTGCCGTTGAGCCGGCTGCGGGTCAGGCTAGCGCCGGGGCGAGGTGGTGGCTTCTCGGTCGGCCTGAGAGTCAGGCTTTGAGGTTAGGTAACGGATTCGCACAACGGCGCTCCGATCGAAAGCGTTCTGATCGGCGTGCTCGTATAGGACGACCGCGCCGAGCTGGATCGCCGACCTCGGCGCCGGCCGAATATTGTGAGTCAAGCGCGGTGCCGCTAGCTTCGGCGGTGAATTGACACTCGTCCCCTCTCACCCCTGGATCGCAAATGAACCGCAAGCTTTGCCTTCATCTGTCCCGTCTCGTTTCCTGGCTCGGGCTGACCCTACTTCTCGCGGCGGGCTCGGCGTCCGACCTGGCAGGTCAAGCCTACCGGTTCGAGACGATCGACACCGACGGAATGCGGTGGTACAAGGGTAACACGCATGCCCACACGTTGAATAGCGACGGCGACTCGTCACCGGAGTACGTCGCCACGTGGTACAAAGAACACGGATACGACTTCCTGGTCCTGTCCGACCACAACGTGCTCACCGACCCCGAGTCGCTCGCTCAACTCGTCGACTCGACCTTCATACTCATCCCCGGCGAGGAGGTGACTGCGAGCTTCGAGCGGAAGCCCGTACACGTGAACGGACTGAACCTGCCTCGTGTGGTGGAGCCGGTGGTCGGACCGAGCCTGGTGGCGACCATCCAGGCAAACGTCGATGCGGTCAGGGACGCGGGCGGCGTGCCACATATCAACCACCCGAACTTCGGGTGGGCGCTGGGAGCCGATGAGCTGGCGCAGGTGGATCGATGCAGGCTCCTGGAGATCTTCAACGGTCATCCGCAAGTGCACAACCAGGGCGGCGGCGACTCTCCCGGCACTGAAGAGGTGTGGGACATCTTGCTGACCCGCGGCGAGCGGATCTACGGCATCGCCACGGACGACGCCCATCATCTTCAAGGTGAGTTCGGGCCGTACCGGGCGAACCCGGGTCGGGGCTGGGTGGCGGTGAAGGCTCGGGCGCTCGATCCGGACGAGATCGTGCGGAACCTGGACTCGGGCCTGTTCTACGCCAGTACGGGGGTGGAACTGGAGGATGTCGTCGTCACACCGACGCGCCTCGAGGTCCGCATCAAGCGGCGTGGTGACTTCAAGTACACGACGGAGTTCATCGGGAGCGGCGGAGAGGTCCTCAAGCGGAGCGGCGGGATCCACCCCGTATACGAGCTCGACGGGCCCGTTCAGTACGTGCGGGCTCGGGTCAGAGATTCGCGTGGCGCGCTGGCCTGGACACAGCCGATCTTCGTGACGTCCGACGGAGAAGTCCGATAGTTGGACGGCGTGGGCACCGTGACCCGGCGTGCGGGGTACTATATATGAAGGACTTTCCCCTGGCGGTTCTTGGAGGGGACCCCAATGGCCAAGGAGCTGAGGTGCCGCGACCTTGGCATCGAGTGTAACCAGGTGATCCGGGCCGAGACCCAGGAAAAGCTGATCGAGAAGGTGGCGGAGCACGTGCTGGCGGTTCACGGGTTCGACCCGATCCAGGCGGGCATGCTCGAGGAGCTCGAGGCCGCGATCTACACGGTCGACACTTCCTGAAGTCCGGCGCGCTCTGGTGAGTGCTACGGTGGGCCGCGGCGCGGCCCGCCCGGGGGTGGGGACTGCGGTAGCGTCAGAAACCCGGCGTGGGCTGGGCACAGAGGAGCGTGAACGCCAAAGCCACCGCGAGTACGATCAAGACCCGCACCAAAGTTCTCATCGCAACAACCCTCGACGGGTCGGGAGACGGCTGGGCCACGAGAGAAAGCTATGCGATGGCCGGCCGCTCGGCTAGCCGGACGGGGCCCGGTCGACGATTCCTGGCCATAACGCCATGTTTTGCCTAGATTTGAGGCGGCCGATCGAAGCTCCCGCCTGAGCTGAGCCGGTCCGGAGTGGGTGAGGGACGTGATGAGGGGCTGTGACCCGGCGTAGGCGCCGCTTCAGAGATCCCGACCAATTCGATCTGTTCGAGCCGCCGCACGAGCGCTGCGAGGACGGGCGCGGTCCGTACCTGCAGTTCCTAATAGCGCCGCCCACGGAACTGGGCGGGCCAGGACCGTGGGCGGCCGGCTTTGGATCTCGTGTCTCTTCTAGCGGCAGGCCGTCGCTTCGATCTGCTGAATCATGCTTGCTGGGAAGACATGGATAGCACCGTGGATGTCCTCCAGCTGCAGGTTCCCGTGCTGATCTAGCTCCGCCCACAGCGCTATATAGAGCTCACCGGGATTGCGCACGTTGTAGTAACTCGGATCGATCTTGACGGTGTAGTCGACGCCGTCGGTGGTGCGAATCCAGAGCGCCACGCAGCTACTGTTCCCGAAGCTGTAGTCGGCCGGGTAGGCCTCGACCGCCCTGTCCCACGTCGCCAGGCTCGCGCACCGGCCATCCCACCAGCTGTAGCGGTAGTAGTAGTGATGGTGCGCGATGTACGGGCTACCGAGGACGATGGCGAAGTGCCAGCGGCCGTTATAGAACCCGAACCCGCCGAAGTGATACCCGTAGACCAGGTGCGGGCCGTACCAACGACGGTGCCACGAGTAGTACCCGTCGGTGTACCCGATGTAGAAGCCGCGACCGTAGCCGTGGTGGTACCCCCACGTATACCCGTCGTAGTACCCGTACCTGTAACCCGTGCCGTAGCCGTACGGGTAGCCGTAGCGCGCGGGCGGATAGCTGGGCCGCGTCCGGGTCACCCCGGGGTCGTCGCGCCGCGTCTCGACACGGCGCCGCAGCACGCTACCCGACGCGTCGCCGCCCGCATCCCCTTCCGACCGTCGTCGGAAGGTCGACGCGTTATCGTCGAGCCTCCGCGTCTGCGTCGCGACATTGATTGCGGGCCGGGTCGCCGCCCCGCTCTGCGTATTCACCCTGATGGTGTTGCCCGCCTGCGCCGGCTGCTGCGGCTTCGCCCTCACCACATTGCCGCTCTGCGAGGCGCGATTCACCCGCAGGATCACACGCTGGCTCGAGCTCGGCCCCTGCGGCTGCGCCCTGACCACGTTGCTGCTCTGCGCCGCACGGTTCACACGCACCGTGGTACGCGCGCTCGTCGGCGGCTGCTGCGGCCGCGCCCTGACCACGTTGCTGCTCTGCGTCGCACGGTTCACCCGCACCGTGGTACGCGCGCTCGTCGGCGGCTGCTGCGGCCGCGTCCTGACCGCCGTGCTGCTCCGGGCGGCACGATTCACCTGCACGCCCACACGCTGGGGCGCGACACGGACTCGCGGCGCCGGGGCCGTGGCCCGAGTAATGGTCGAGCGAGTCGCGGTTGAACGGATAATGGTCGAGCGGGTCGTGCTCGGCCGAGCTACGCTGGGCCGCGATTGCGGCCGCGCGCTCTGAGTTCGTGTGCTGACACGCGCCGTGCTCGGACGAGTGGCCCGTCGCGTGACCTTCGACGACTGGGCCGCCGCCGGCGCGGCGATGGCCAGCACGCACGCAACCCCGAGCATCATCGCGAGTGTGCGGTAACCTCTTAGCATGCTAGCCTCCCTTACTGCGGCACCGTCCGGCCGCCCGCGCTGTGGTGGCCGTAAGACTGCTTACGGTGCGTTGCCGGCCCCGTTTCTTCGATCTTCTGGAGGCCGGGGCCGTCCCTACCTCCAGTATAAAGGACGAGAAGCGTTTTCACAAAGTACGAACGTCACCCATCGCACAGACACTAATCCCGCTCTTCTAGAGAGCACGCATCGTGCCGCGGCCGATAGGCGGCTCGGGGCCGGATTCCGGGCCGAAGATGAAGGGCAGCCTACGGGCTCGGTCTCGGATGTGTAGCAACGACGCGGCTTTTCGTGTCGGCACGACACGGACCCGGCCGCTCACTTGTACCGGATCGCAGCCGAGCTTATCGTGCCGCCATGCGACTCTTCCACCTCTCGCCCGCGCTGCTCGTGCCACTGGCGGTGGCGCTCGAGGTGGCGCAGGCGCCGCCGGCGCTGGTCTTCCTGGCCAGCGCGCTGGCGATCGTGCCGCTGGCCAGCCTGATGGGTCTGGCGACGGAGGAGCTGGCGGCGCGGACGGGCCCGACGTTCGGCGGTCTGATGAACGCGACGCTGGGCAACGCGGCGGAGCTGATCATCGGGATCTTCGCGTTGCAGGCGGGTCTGATCGACCTGGTCAAGGCATCGCTCACCGGCTCGATCATCGGCAACCTGCTGCTCATCCTGGGGCTGTCGATCTTCGTCGGCGGCCTGCGGCATCAGACGCAGAGCTTCAGCCGGCAGGCGGCGGGGATGAACGTGGCGCTGCTGGCACTGGCGACGGTAGGACTGGTGGTCCCGGCGCTGTTCGACTTCACGCACCCGCGTGGTGACGCGGCGGTGCTGGCGCACCTGTCGGAGACGGTGGCTGTGGTGCTGATGGTCGTCTACCTGCTCAGTCTGCTCTTCTCGCTGAAGACGCATCGGAAGATGTTCCGTCCCGAGGTCGAGCACGAGGCTCCCAGCTGGTCGCTGCGGCGCGCCTTGGTGGTGCTGGTCGTCGCCACGGTGCTGGTGGCCTGGCTTTCGGAGATCCTGGTCGGCGTCACCGAAGAGACGATCGCCGCGCTGGGAGTCAGCGAGTTCTTCCTCGGCGTCATCATCATCCCGCTGGTCGGCAACGCGGCCGAGCACGGCGCCGCCGTGATGATGGCGGCGAAGAACAAGATGGACCTGTCGTTCGCCGTGGCGGTGGGCTCGAGCACTCAGGTCGCGCTGTTCGTCGCCCCGCTCCTGGTCTTCGTCTCCCTGCTGTTCGGCAACCCGATGGACCTGGCCTTCACCGCCTTCGAGGTGGCGGCGGTGGCGCTGGGCGTCGCGGTCGTCACGGTGATCTCGCTGGACGGCGAGTCGAACTGGCTGGAGGGCGCCCAACTGCTGGCGGTCTACGGGATCCTCGCCGCGGCGTTCTTCTTCTTCTAGACTGCACAATCCGACACGAAGTGATCGCTGGCCGGAGGTTGACATGCTGAACATTGCCCTAGCCATGAAACGGTGGCGTCCGCGGATCGCACCACACACCGCGCCCGGCACGGCACCGGGAACGATCGTGAGCCACCCCGAGGCGGCGGCGCCGACGATTCGCGTCATCGCCTGCGGACCGGACGACATCGTGGAGCGGGAGATCGACGATCCGCGCGCCATCGCGGACTACCTCGAGAAGTGGCCGCTGACCTGGGTGAACGTCGATGGGCTGGGCGATGCCAACGTCATCCAGACCATCGGCGAGGTCTTCGGACTGCACCCGCTGGCGCTGGAGGACGTAGCCAACGCCAACCAGCGTCCCAAGCTGGAGGACTATCCCGACTCCGTCTTCGTCGTCGCGCGTATGCCGCAGATTCGCGAGGGCGCGTTCCGCACCGAACAGCTCAGCCTGTTCCTGGGGCGCAACTACGTGCTGACCTTCCAGGAGTATCCCGGCGACTGCTTCGAGCCGGTCCGCAAGCGGTTGCGGGAGACGCCGAGGTCGCAATTCCTCGCTCCCGACTACCTGGCCTACGCCCTGCTCGACGCCGTGGTCGACAGCTATTTCCCGGTGCTGGAGTCGGTGGGCGAGCGGTTGGACACGATCGAGGAAGCTATCGCCCGGGACCCGGAGCCCGAGAGTGTCAGCCACATCTTCCATACCAAGCACGAGCTGCTGTCGCTGCGCCGCGCCGTCTGGCCGACGCGCGACATACTCAACGCGCTGATCCGCGATCCGGTGCCGCTGATCACGGACACGACCCGGACGTACTTCCGCGACTGTCACGACCACGCGGTGCGCATCATCGATCTCTTGGAATCGTACCGCGAGATCAACGCCGGACTGATGGAGTTCTATCAGTCGACGGTCGGCCACCGGATGAACGAGATCATGAAGGTCCTGACCGTGATCGCGACGATCTTCATACCGCTGGGCTTCATCGCCGGGCTCTACGGCATGAACTTCGATACCGAGCGCTCGCCATGGAACATGCCCGAGCTGGGACTCTATTTCGGCTACCCGGCGGCGCTGCTCGTCATGCTGTGCGTAGCCGTCGGCATGCTGTTCTACTTCCGGCGCAGGCGCTGGATCGGCTAGCCGAAACACCCTCGACGCTCGGGCCGTACGGCTGGGTGATACCAGGGAGAGAATGCCATGACGAAGGCTTCGTGTAGGGACGGCGCGATCCTCGCCGCCGTCGCGCTGCTCATACCGACTTGTGCACCGCGGGCCCAGGAATGGGCCGGTCCGCTGGAGAGCATCACGGAGGCCGAGCTACGCGACCACATCCACTACCTCGCCTCCGACTTCCTCGAGGGGCGGGACACCGGCACCGAAGGCTATATGCTGGCCGCGCACTACGGCGCCATCCTGTTCGCCGCCGCGGGGCTCGAGCCGCTGCTCACCGACTCGGCCGGCGCGCCCTCGTTCTTCCAGCCCGTCGCGTTCGAGAGCGCGAGGGTGGGCGGCGCGAGCGCGATGCGGGCCACGGTGGGCGGCGAGTCGAAGAGCTACCGGCTCGGCGAGGAGTTCCTGGCCCTCCAGATCTTTTCGGGCGGCGAGCTGCAGCTGGAGCAGACGCCGGTCTTCCTGGGCTACGGCATCGAGGCGCCCGACCACGGCTGGAACGACTACGAGGGCCTCGATGTGGCGGGGAGGATAGCGGTGATCGTGCCCGGCGCGCCGACACGGAACGGCGAGCCGGTGTTGCCGGCAGAGCAGCACAGGATCTACAGCAGCCTACCGCGGAGCGCGAACGCGCGGATCATGTCCGCGGTGGCGCACGGGGTATCGGCGCTCATCGTGGTCATCGACTCGGCGTCGACCTCGATCTGGGACGAGGTGGCGGCCAGGATGGACCGACCCTCGCTGCGACCGATGCCCGGAGGGACGCCGGGGCAGGCCAGGCCGCGATCACATCCCTGGATGGTCCTGATCGAGGCGGCGAACGCGGTGGACCTGCTGGCGGGGACCGGCTACGACCCGGTGTCCGGCAGCGGCCCGTGCGCGCCGGGCACGCTGGACGGCGTCCGGATCGCCCTCGACCTGGGGCACGATGTGCGGCCGGCGTACTCGGCGCCGAACGTCGTCGCGCTACTCCCCGGGACGGACTCGGTCCTCAAGGACGAGTACGTCGTGGTGACCGCCCACCTCGACCACCTGGGGACACGGGACGGGCAGGTCTACAACGGCGCCGACGACAACGCCAGCGGCAGCGCCGCGGTGCTGGAGGCGGCGGAGGCCGCGGCGATGGCACCGGCGAAGCGCTCGATCATCTTCGTCCTGCTGACCGCCGAGGAGAAGGGGCTGCTCGGCTCGATGTACTTCGCCGATAACCCGCCCGTCCCCATCGAGGACATCGTCCTCAACATCAACCTCGACATGGTAGGCAGGAACTCGCCCGACTGGCCCGAGTCGCTGCTCGCCATGGGCTCGGAGAACCGACGGCCCGAGCTGCTCGAGCTGATCAGGGAGGTCAACTCGCGGGTGGGGGCGAACCTCGACTGGCGGCTCAACGAGGGGAGCGACCCGTACGCCCACGTCCAGCGGAGCGACCAGCTGGCGTTCATGCAGAAGGGCATACCGGCCATCCTCATCACCCGCGGGTTCACGGGCCCGGACTACCACACCCCGTCCGACGACCCGGAAACGATCAACTACCCGAAGGTCCTGCAGGCGGCCCGGCTGGCCTACGCGCTGGCCGCCGAGGCCGCGCGCCGGGAGGCGCTGTTCGGCGGAGAGTAGAGGCGGTCCGGGACGCGCCGGAGTTGCCGCGGCAGGCCCGAAGGGCTAGAATGTCCCGCGTAAACAAATGTACCGCAGGGCGCTGGTTGTGCGGCCAAGTGGAGTCCCGACTCACCGGGAAGCCTAAACCGTTGTCAGTGTAGGACATACCCGCCACGTTATTCCAATAGCCCGCTAGAGCGACCAGCGCGGATAGCCCACGCCGCTTCCCAGGCCTGAACGGCTGCGTCACAGCGCGCGTGTCCCGCCGGGCACGACGACAACGCAGCTGGTCACGACGAGGGAGGTACGTTGCGATGAAGAAGCTTGCCCTGATCCCGCTGCTGGCGCTGGCAATCGCCGCATGCCAGGAGGACGTGACCCAGCCGGGTGACGGACCAGCCGTTCCCGGTGACCAGATCGGCACGACCGGCGGCGATGCCGAGCTGATGCTCCTGGGCACGACACGTGGCTCTCGGGCGACATCGCCGGTTACGCTCAGCACTCTAGTGGAGATCGATCCTGCGACCGGAGCGACCGTGCGCACGATCGGCCCGGTGGGCTACGCGGTCAACGGGTTGGAGCAGGATCCGACGACGGGGAAGCTCTACGCGTCGACCGCCGTTTGGGACCCCAACCACCACGGCCTGATCGAGATCGACCCGACCACCGGGGCCGGGACGCCTGCCGGCGCTCAGAGTTGGGGTTTGACCGGCCTTTATACAGTCGTCAACAACATCACGGTCAACTCGCAAGGCCAGATGTTCGGGTGGTGGGAGGGACCGGACGATCTCGTCAGCATCGACAAGGCCTCGGGCGTCGCGACCGAAGTGGGCGAGTCCGGTATCACGTTGACGTTCGCAAACGGCCTCGCCTTCGACGACTCCGACGTGCTCTACATGGTCAACGGTGAAGGCCCCGTATACACGGTCGATCCCCTCACAGGAGTTGCGTCGTTCACCGCCAACATCGGGACCTACGCCCATCACGGCGATTTCGATCCCGCCTCCAATCTCTACTACGGGATCTCGCCGTATCCGGGGTCCGGCGCACAGGAGCTCGTGATCGCCGACCTCTCGACCCCCGAGGTCGTCAACAGCTCGAGCGACCTGAACCACGACATCCACACCGTCGCCTTCTATCAACCGGGGATAGCCCCCACGGCGCTCGACGTCGCACTCGACATCAAGCCCGGCTCCTGCCGCAACCCGGTAAACGTCAAGGCGAGGGGCGTGCTCCCCGTCGCCATCCTGGATAGCGACGAGCTCGACGTCACTCACATCGATCCGGCGTCGGTGCGGTTGGACGGCGTCTCACCGTTGAGGTGGAGCCTCGAGGACGTCGCGACACCCCCCGACGCGACACCCCAAGCCGCTCATAACTGCACAGAAGCGGGACCCGACGGCTGGCCCGACCTCACCCTCAAGTTCGAGGTCCAGGAGATCGTCGCCGCCCTCGGCGAAGTGGAAGACGGCGACATTCTGCCGCTGACGCTGACCGGCAACCTGGCCGAGGAACACGGCGGCTCGCCGATCCAGGGCCAGGACGTCGTGCAGATCTTGAAGAAGGGCAAGGGGGGCAAGGGAGGCAAAGGCTAGCCGATCGTTCAGCGACAGCGCTACGGTCAGAGCGCACACGTGGGGCGGTCCTCAACCGGGAACCGCCCCACCCTAAGCGCCGTCAATGTAAAGCAGGCTTGACACCGGACGCCAAGGAGGAAGACAAATGATCATTCCCATCCCGGGCGACCGGATGGACGAGCGCTTCGTGATGCACCGCCTGAGGTCGACGAGCCTGGCCAGCGTGGTGGGGGGCTCCTGGCGAGCGGCCTGTTTGTGTACCAGTTCTTCGCGCACGACGTCGCCCGCTGGGACCTGCTGGCGGTTGCAGTCACGATCGCGCTGGTGAAGCCGGCCGGGCTGGCCTACTACCGGTTGGTCGATTGAGGGTGTCTGCCGCTGGCCGGCTTACTCGGTATCGGCGGCGCCGAGGTTCGCCGGCGAGTGCCGGAACGGATTCAGCACGCGGACCTCGCCGAGCTCCTGGCCGTCCTGAAGATCCTCGGTGAGCAGGAACCGGCAATCCGCCACCTGCGCGGCGGCCACGATCATAGCATCCCACCATGAGAGGCCGTAGCGATCCTGAATCACCCAGGCGCCCTCCAGAACCCTCGCGTCAGCGGTGATGGGATGCCAGGCGTAGAGTGAGCGGACGTCGTCGCGGGCGGATTCGGCATCGAGACCCGGCCGCAGCTTCGACGTCACGGTCACGTAGAACTCCTGAAGCACCTGATAACTCAAGCGCCCGCTCCGAGCCTCCCACAGATGCTCCATCCACGCCGCCGCCCGAGCCCGCTTCTCACCCTGGCCCGAATCGCGGCGGTAGACGAGCACGTTCGTGTCAACGAATATCGTCGCGGCCATGGAGCTCCTCGCGCCTGGGATACTCACCGCCGGCCTCGTTTATCCGCCGGGGCTCGCCGGATAGGTAGCGCTTCATCGCCGCGTGGTAGTTCTGCTCCTCCAGCATGAGCCGCTCGAGCATCTCGCCCAGCAGCCGCGAGACGCTGGTACCGAGCTCGGCGGCGCGGATTCGCGCCCAGCGCGCGACCTTCTCGTCCAGGGTGATGGTGACGTTCTTCATGACACAAGGATGGTGTCACACGATAATCGTGTCAACCCAGGGCCGATCGTTAGCTGACTTACCGCCTGCCAGGTCGATGCCGACGCAGGCGATTGCGGGTCTGTTGGCCAGCGCCTCTATTGCGGGAGACCGGGCGTGACCCGCGGCGCCCAGAGCCGAGTGACCGGGAGATCGAGGATGGGGGAATACCAAAGAAGAGGCCGCGCCGACCATCGGCGAGTCGGACGCCCGCTCGTGCTCGCCGCCCTTGCGGTATTGATCGGGACGCCGGCGTCGGCCCAGGTCCTGCCTTACTCGACGGGCAGTTGGGATCACGGCGCCCTGGGGAACCATCGCGTCGTGGTCCGGGTCGCCGAGTCGGCGGACGCCGTTTGGGTCCGCATCCCGTGGCGACGGCGCGACCTCCACCCCGACCGCATCGAGACGATCGTCGTCGACGCGGCGGGCGGTGAGCGGGTCCGTAACGTAGTGCGGATCGCGATCGGGCGTGAGGCGGGCGAGTTCGCGTTCCAGCCCAGCGCGGGCCCGGGCGACTATTACCTCTATTATCTGCCGCACACCAGCACGGGTCGCAGCAACTACCCGACGGTCGAGTATCTGGCGCCGGAGGCCACGGCGGATTCGGCGTGGCTCCGCCGGCATCGACTCGACGCTGGCGGCATCGCCGACCGGACGTGGTATGACCTTCCCGAGGCGCGCGCCGTACGGATCGAGTCGATCGACGAGCTCAACTCGTTCTACCCGATGGAGGTCATCGCGACGGCGGCCGAGACGGAAGCGCTGCTGGCCGCGCATCCGGACGCCGGCTATCTGCTGTTCACCGAGGACCGCCGTTACCCGATCCGCATGGACCGGGACCTGCCCTACCGCTGGATCGAGCGTGGTGCGTTCGCCGAGCTGCACGGCTCGGCCCGGCGCGGCGAATTCTACGCCTTCCAGGTCGGGCTGTATGCCGTCGAAGACGTGGCCGACGTCGAGGTCGAGATCGGCGATCTCCGGCACGCAGCGAGCGACGCCGTCATTCGCGCCGCGGCGGTGAGCGCGTTCAACCTCGGGGGCGTCGACTCGAAGGGCCGCGACTTCCTCATCCCGCTCTCGGTCGCGGCCGGCACCGTCCAGCCGCTCTGGTTCGGCGTCGCGGTCCCGGAGCGGGCGGCGCCCGGTCGCTACCGCGGCACGATAACCGTGTCGGCCGCCGGGCTCGAGCGCCGCAGCGTGCGGGTCAGCCTCGAGGTCTCCGACCGCCCGATCGCCGCGCACGGCGATGACGAGCCCTGGCGGCACTCGCGGCTCGGCTGGCTCGACTCGCGGATCGCGCTGGATGACGACCTGGTCGAGCCGTTCACGCCGGTGACCGTCGCTGGCCGGCGCGTCGGCGTACTGGGCCGGACCGTCACGCTGGGCGACGACGGGCTGCCCACCGCCATCGCGAGCTACTTCGCGCCCGCGCTGACTCATCTGGAGGAGGCGCCGCGCGATGTGCTGGCGGGCCCGGTCGCACTGGTCATCGAGGACGCGGCCGGCCAGCCGCTCGCCGTGCGGCACGGTCCGCTGCGCTTCGTGAAGCGGGTGCCGGGCGTCGCGGCGTGGGAGACGCTCGGTGAGGCGGGCCCGCTCGAGCTGCGTACGCGCGGCGAGCTGGAGTTCGACGGCAACATCGAGTTCACGGTCGCGATCACGGCGCGCCGCGCCACGACGCTCTCCGACATTCGCCTCGAGATCCCCATCGCCCGCGACGTGGCCGTCTACATGATGGGGATGGGCTACAAGGGCGGATACCGCCCGCAGTCGTACGATTGGCGCTGGCAGGTCGAGCACAACCAGGACGGCGCCTGGATCGGCGACGTGAACGCCGGCCTCCAGTTCAGCCTGCGCGACGAGCGCTACGAGCGACCGCTCAACACCAACTTCTACCTGTCGAAGCCGCTCATCATGCCGCGCTCCTGGGCGAACGACGGCAACGGCGGCTGTCGGCTGGCCGAGGCCGGCGACGCGTTCCTCGTCAGCTGCTACAGCGGCCGCCGCACGATGCGGCAGGGCGAGACGCTGCGCTACGACTTCCGCCTGGCGCTCACGCCGTTCAAGCCGCTCGACACCGACGCCCACTGGCGGACCCGCTTCTTCCACCGCTACGCGCCGCTCGACTCGATCCAGGCGCTGGGCGCCAACACGGTCAACGTGCACCACGCGACCCCGATCAACCCCTACATCAACTACCCGTTCCTGACGCCCGACACGATGAAGGCCTACGTCGACGCCGCGCACGAGCGGGGTATGCGGGTGAAGATCTACTACACGGTGCGCGAGCTGACCAACCGGGCGCCCGAGCTGTTCGCGCTGTTCAGCCTGGGCCATGAAGTTCTGTCGTCCGGGCCGGGCGGCGGACCGCCGTGGCTGCAGGAGCATCTCAATGGCGACTACATCGCGGGCTGGTACGTGCCGAGGCTCGAGGACGCCGCCGTCGTGAACAGCGGTGTGTCGCGCTGGCACAACTATTACCTCGAGGGACTCGACTGGCTGGCGCGCAACATCGGGATCGACGGGCTCTACATCGATGACGTCGCCTTCGATCGCGTGACGATGAAGCGGGTGCGCAAGATCCTCGACCGCAATCGACCCGACGCGCTCATCGATCTGCACTCCGCCAACCAGTTCAACGTGCGCGACGGGTTCGCCAACAGCGCCAACCTCTACCTCGAGCACTTCCCGTACATCGACCGGCTCTGGTTCGGCGAGTACTTCGACTACGACGCGCCGCCCGACTTCTGGCTGGTCGAGGTCTCCGGCATCCCGTTCGGCCTGATGGGCGAGATGCTGCAGGACGGCGGTAACCCGTGGCGCGGTATGCTGTATGGGATGACCAAGCGGCTGCCGTGGGCCGGCGACCCGTCACCGCTCTGGCGAGCTTGGGATGAGTTCGGGATCGCGGGCAGCCGCATGATCGGCTACTGGGTGCCGGACGCGCCGGTCCGCACCGGCCGCGCCGACGTGCTGGCGACAACCTACACGCGCGACGGTCGCGCGCTGGTCGCACTGGCCGGCTGGGCGGCCGAGCCCGTGACCGTGAACCTCGAGGTCGACTGGGCGGCGCTCGGTATCGACCCGACGCGCGCCAGCATCACGGCACCGGCGATCCGTGACTTCCAGGAGGCCCGCAGCTTCGGATCGCCCACGGTCACCGTGCCGCCGGGCAAGGGTTGGCTGCTGATACTGGAAGAGCGCGCGGGCTCGAACTGAGCCCGGCACGAGTAGCGTCAGGCACTGGCCCGCGGTCCCGGTCGCCCGCATCGTGTCGGGATCGGCGATCGGCCCGCCCAGAATCTGGAGTCAGCCCAATGAGACTGTTTCGTCTTACAACCCTTCTAGTAGCCGCCCTCGCCAGCTCGGCCTGCAGCGACGCGTCCTGGCGCGATGCGGTGCCCGCCGATTGGCCGTACTCGCTCGACGCGGCGCCGGCCCGGGCGGCGCACGGCATGGTCGTCAGCACCGATCGCTACGCCAGCGAGGTCGGCGTGGCCGTGCTGCAATCGGGCGGCAACGCGATCGATGCCACCGTCGCCACGGCGTTCGCGCTGGCGGTGGTCAACCCGGAGGCCGGCAACATCGGCGGCGGCGGATTCATGGTGATCCGCCTGGCGGATGGGACGGCCGCCGCGCTCGACTTCAGGGAGCGGGCGCCCGCCGCCGCCTCACACGACATGTACCTGGACGAGCACGGCGAGCTGACCGACGAATCGCGCGTCGGCCATCGCGCCGTCGGAGTGCCGGGCAGCGTGGCGGGTCTGTGGCAGGCGCACCAGCGGTACGGGTCGCTACCGTGGCGCGACCTGGTCGAGCCGGCGATCGGGCTGGCGGAGGGATTCGAGGTCAGAGAGCGCCAGGCCGGGTCGCTGCGCCACTACGCCGAGCAGCTGGCCGAGTATCCCGCCACCGCCGAGATCTTCCTGCCGGGCGGCGCGCCGCCCGACGTCGGCGACACGCTGGTGCAAGCCGACCTCGCCGGCACGCTGCGCCGCATCCAGGAGGACGGACGCGACGGGTTCTACAGCGGCGCTACCGCCCGACTGATCGTCGCGGAGCTGGAACGGCACGGCGGCCTGATCCGCGAGCGGGATCTGGCGTCGTACGAAGCCGCCTGGCGCGAGCCGGTCGAGTTCAGCTATCGCGATCACACGGTCATCTCTATGCCGCCGACCTCGTCCGGCGGCCTGACGCTGGCGCTGATGGCGAAGATCCTCGAGGGCTACGAGTTGTCGGACATGGCGTGGCACTCTGCCCGGATGGTCCACCTGCTGGCCGAGGCATGGAAGCGCGCCTACGCCGATCGTAACGAATACCTGGGCGATCCCGATTTCGTCGATATACCCCGCCAGCAGCTCACGTCCGCGGAGTACGGTGCCGAGCGGCGTGCCGGCATCTCGCTCACGCGCGCGACGCCGTCCGCCGAGGTGACGCCGGGCCTGGGACCCTACCCGGTGGGAGGGCATACGACCCATCTCTCGGCCGTCGACTCCGCCGGTAACGCGGTGTCGATGACCACCACGATAAACTCGTTCTACGGGATCAAGGCCGTGGTGGACGGCGCCGGCTTCTTCCTCAACAACGAGATGGACGATTTCGCCGCGCAGCCCGGGACGCCCAACATGTTCGGCCTCGTACAGGGCGAGGCGAACGCCATCGCGCCGGGCAAGCGAATGTTGAGCGCCATGACGCCGACCATCGTGCTGCGGCCCGACGGTTCGCTGTTCCTGGTCCTCGGCTCGCCCGGCGGCGCCACGATCATCACCAACGTGTTCCAGAACATCATGAACGTCATCGACTACGAGATGACCCTGGTCGAGGCGGTCCGCGCGCCGCGCCTCCATCATCAGCACCTGCCGGACCGCATCGACTACGAGCGGGCCGCGCTCGACTCGACGGCGGTCGCCGCACTCGAGGCGATGGGCCACACGCTGCGCGAGCGGCACGACGAAAATTCGCCCTACCCCTACATCGGTGATATCCAGGCGATCATGGTGCTGCCGGACGGGACGATTCTGGGAGTGTCGGATCCGAGGAGAGGCGGAGCCGCGGCGGTCTACTGACCCCGGCTCCAAACCGGGAGGAGCCGCCGTCTACTCCGCCCCGACGGGCTCGGCTTCGGCCGGCGGTGCGCCGAGCGCCTCCGCCTCCTCGGGCAGCTCGAGGTTGGTGATCTCGTCGGTCACCGCGAAGTCGTAGGCGGGGTACTCGTAGAGCGGCATGCGCGGCTCGGTCTGTCCCATCGAGTAGCCGTAGACGCTCTCGTATTCCGGCACCCTTTCGCCCATCTCGTTCAGCTGCGTTAGGTATTCGCCGATCGACTTCGACTCGATGATGACCACCTTGCCCATCCGGTCGATGATCGGGCTGTGGGCACGTGTCCGGTCGTGGTCGAACTCGAGGACGCGCCGGCCGTAGCGCGTGATGCCGATGACGCGGAACGTGAGGCTCTTACCCACCGCCGGCAGGTTGAGGACGCTGCGATCGGTGGCCAGGAAGGGCACACAGCATTTTCCACGCAGGTCGCTCACATCGCGGACCAACCGCTTGGGGTTCTCCGGCAGGCTCCGCACCGCCTCGAGATATCGCTCGGGGATCCGCCCGATGACCTTCTCCTCCAGCTCCTCCTGCACGACCCGGGCGACGGGCGTGTAGTTGAAGGCGTTCTCCCGGTAGCCCTTGACCACGAATGTGTAGTACGACAGCACGCCGATCTCGTTCAAGACCTCGCGCAACTTCGACGTGTGCCCGCGCCGTGAGGCGGCGGCGGTGAGGACCAGCTGGTTCGTCACGATCCAGCCGGCGCCGACCAGCCGGGCGACGGCGTCCCGCGCTTCCGGCGTCACCTCCATCGGCGACTCGATGTGCGTCTGGATCACGAACTGCTTGACACCGACCTTGGCCGCCCTCTCGCGGAACCGCGCCAGGACGTCGGCGAGCTCCGGCGTGATACGCTGCGGCAGGTAGGCCAGCAGCCGTGTGCCGATCCGCACCCGCACGAGCTCGGCGAACTTGCGGTCGCGGCGCTTGTTGGCGTCGCGCTTGGCCTTCGCCATCTCGTAGATCGCGTCGAGGATCCGATCCAGGGCGACGTCGGTGCTCATCAGCGCGTCACCGCCGGTGACGAGGATGTCCCGCAGCTGCGAGTCCTGCTCGAAGTACCGCATCAGCTCGTCCAGCTTCTGCGGCCACGTCTTCTTCGGCGCCAGCTCGTCGAGGTCGAAGTCCAGCTGGCCGTGCTGGAAGCCGTACATCCGCTGGCAGGAGGCGCAGAGTCCGCCGCAGGCGCGGCCCGTCGTGTCGGGGATCAGGATCGCCACGTCGGGATAGCGACGGTGCACGTTGTCGTACGGCGGCAGCAGCCAGCCGGCGGCGTTCGGCTTGCCGGGCTCGATCTCGTCCTCTTTCTCCCAGGCACGGATATGTCCGAACTCCTCGACCAGTTGCTGGGAGTAGACCACGTAGTGCCGGATCGCCAGGTCCGCGCCGATCGCGAAGTACGGCACCCGCACGTGCAGCAGCGACAGATAGTACGGGTTCACGAAGAACGGGATGCCCGACTCCTTGGCCTGGTAGAGGATCCGCATCGCGTCCGGGTCCAGCGAGTTGCCGAGCATCTCGTTCAGCAGCTCGGGCGATCGTACGGCGAACTTGAGGTGGAACTGCGGGTCGTCCCACCACTCGAGCGCCCGTTCCAGCTTCTCCTCGCGCGACAGGTCGGGATCGAGCTGGTAGTTGGGGCTGCGGATCTCGCCGCGATCCATACGGTCGATGATGAGGTTGAGGATGCGGTCCCGGTTCTCCTCCCGCAGCGCGACGATACGCGGGTCGAGCCCGGACGGGTAGCGGTCCATCCAGCTCTCCACCTCCTCGCGCGTCGGGATGCGCAACGTGCTACGTCCGGTGAACTGGCGGAACAGGTGGAGCATGTCCTCGAAGAAGTCGGGCTTGGCGCCGCCGGTACCGCGGTTGACGGCGAGCCAGAGCTGGCGGATGGGAGTGCTGACGGCGATCGCGCCGCGCAGGTTGAGGTCCTTGAACTGGCGGCCGGCGTGATCGACGTAGTCGAGCAGACGAATGGCGGCGAAGTCGCTCCAGGAGAGCGCCTCGAATGCTTCGCGGCCCGTCGCCTCGCCCTCGTAGAACGCCAGGGCCTGGGGCCGCTGTCGCAGCTCCTCGAGCACCCACTCGCGGATCCCGATGCGCGCCTCGATCTCGTTCTTCGAGTTGCGCATGATCTCTTCCAGCTTCGGATTCTCTTTCAGCAGGGTCTTGAGAATCCGGTGGGACTTGACGGTGATCGCGATGCGATCCAGCTGCTCGATCGGAGTCATGACCATCTACTCCCGGCCGCCACGTCGCCGTACCCGACGCCGGCCCGGCGGCCACTGCCTGCACACTAGCGGGACACTGCGAGGCGGGCCGTGACCTCCATTACGAAACGCTCTCGCCCCTCGGGGCGAGCGGCGGCGCCCGGCCCGTTCTCAAAGTTAGAAGACGTCGCCCCGGCCGACTAGGGCGGTGGGAGTGCGGCGCCCGGCGCTACCTGGGTCTGCCGCGCGGACCGCTCCAGCGGGGATAGCCCATCGAGTCTCGCAGCGTCAGCACGCTGTCGCCCTTCTTGACCGTCGCCGCGATGAGGGCGGGCGCTCCCTCGTAGGTGATCCGGGAGCCGGTCACCTCTATCTGGTCGCCCGTGACGATCTTCGGCGTCTGGGTGTCGATGAACCACACCGGACCGAGGTGGACGGACAACCGCTCGCCCTCGGTCTCGAGGGTCACGTGGATGCCGCAGTTGTAGCGGCCTCTCCCCGCGCAGACCTGGTCGACGGCCACGACCTCACCTTGGATGGTCTCGACGGTCTGGACATTGTAGTAGCGGCCGTACTGGTTCGCGGCCCAACCGCGGCCCCTCTGGCCGCCTCGCTGAGCGAACGCGTCGGCGCTCGTCAGCAAGAGCGCGACGGAGAGCGCGACCAGGACCGCTGCGTTCCTGCCCGTTTTCATCCTTGCCTCCAGCCAGCGATTACCCCCTGTCCCACGATCACGATCCGACTGCTATTCGAGCGTACCGGACGTCCGTGCCGCGGCCCGCACGCTGAACGGGACCCGCCGGGGTATTGTATGAACAATAACGACCGGCGCCACGCTCTGACACCCTTCCCGGACTCGCGCTGCTAGGAGCCGTCAGGCTTGCGGGCCGCGGCGCCCTGCTGGGATCGCCCCGCCAGGACCAGCGGGGCCGCGGCGGTCCCCTCGCGTGGCGTGAGCGAGCTGTGGCAGGTGGCGCAGTCCCCGAGCGTCGGTCTGTCCTGGCGCTCGCCTTCCTCCTCGTGGCAGGTCACGCAGTTCGTGTGCATGGCCTCCATGTAGCTGACCGCCCAGGCGAGATCCGCGCCTTCCTCGGCCTCGGCCCAGCCTCGGTCTTCCTCGTGGCACTCCAGGCAGGGTTTCGCCGTCGCCGCCGTCTTGGCCGCGCCACCGGTCCCGGTATGACAGACCGTGCAGGTCCGGTTCTCCGGTATCCAGCCGCCCAGCCCCTCCTCCTCGGCCACGACCCGTCGATGGTGTTGGTGCTCGAAGATGCGGGTCGGCCGAACGAGGTGTCCGTGGCAGCGCGAGCACGGGGTGGTCTCGTCACCCGGCAGCGAGAGATGGTGGCATTCGCCGCAGGAGGAGTCGCCGCCCAGCCGCTCTCTGTGCTCGGCGTGGGGGAACTCGGTGCGGACCCCACTCTGGTTCCCGTCGATGAGCAGCGTCGTCCGGGCGACGTCGATCCCCGCGGCGGGCCGGACCGCGGCAGCGGTGTCGTCTCGGTAGGAGGGGTACATGACGGCCCAGGAGAAGGGGATCACGAGCACGGCGATCAGCGAGACCCGCTCCACCCCCCCACGCAGCGCCGTCTCCCAGACACGGGAGAAGGAGTCGAACGACGCGCAGGAGAGGCGGGCCGCTCTGCGGCGCTCCTTCCAACCCTCCTCGAACACGGGGAAGTTCTCGACGAAGGCCAGAAAGGCGAGTCCGGCGGCGGCGACGACGCCTAGAGACAGCGCCCACTCGGCCAAGGAGGGGAAGTAGACCACACCGGCGTCCCTGAAGTAGCCGAAGATCCCGACGTTCACACGGTTCAGCGCCAAGCCCGCCGAAGCCGAGAGCGCCGCATATCCCAAGGGCTGGGGCAGGCCCCGCGTGCCCGGTAGCCAGACGAGCAGGATGGGAATGACCGCCGTGAGGAGGATCTCGGCCGCGAACAGCCAGCTCTCCCAGGTCCCGGCAACCAGGGCGGCCCACAACCCGCTGCGTCCCAGCTCGAAGAGTTGGAGGACGAGGTAAACGCCGAGGATCCCGGTGGCGATAGAGGCCAGCGCCGTGAGCATCGGCATGTCCCGGCCGCCCGGCCGCGTGGCGGCCGCTCGGTCTTCACCGGGACGCAGCAGCAGCAGTTGCCGCTTCAGGTGGCTGGGTCCGAGGACCGCGTCCGGGTCGTACAGGTACGCGTGCAGGAAGCGGATCAGGACCACGAACATCATCCCGGCCCCCATGGCGGAGAGGATGAAGAGGAGCGGGAGCAGCGGCGTATACCAGAGCGGGTGCAGGCGCTGGGGCGTCACCAGGAACAGCGACCCCAGTGAGGAGTGGTGCAACGACGAGAGCGAGATGCCCACGACCACGACGCCGAACGCGATGCGGTGCAGGAAGCGGGTGACCTTCTCCGCCCGCAGCTTCTCGAAGACGAGCGGCGCCAGCTCGATCGCCGTCACCGTGAAGTACAGCGTCACACACCAGAAGACCTCGAACAGGAACGAATGCTCGTTCCAGAGGATGAACGGGTGCCAGAACCGATGGGGAAGCCCGATATCGAACAGCAGCGCCAGGCACGAGCAGCCGTACCCCAGGAACGCCACCAGGATGGCCGGCTTCATCAGCGGCCGGAACCGCTCCAACTTCAGCACGTACACCAGGAAGCCCACCGTGAAGCCGGCGGTCGAGATCGCCACCCCGGCCACCATGTTCAGGATCTTCCAGAGCCCCCAGGGTACGGCGTCCGTCAGGTTGGTCGTCGCGCCGAGTCCGTACCAGAGGCGGAACCCACCCGCGACCAGGCCGGCGAACGCCAGAACCCAGAGGATGTCCTTCAGATTGCTGATGCGGCTCCTCATTCGGTCGCCTCCCCTCCCGAATCGGCGTCCGTCGCTTCGCCGGCAGCCTCCGCCGCCAGACGCATCCTCCGGCGAATCACCCAGTTGATCCCCAGCAGGACCCCCATCACGCCCAGCCCGATGCCCGGTGTCTTCGCGATCAGCGGCTCGGTGAGGCTCGGTATCGCCTCCGTCTCCGGCTCCGGCCAACCGACCGCACCCAGATCCACATCCGAGATGTAGAGCACGCCGGTCCCCCCCAACTCGTGCTCGCCCCACACCCGGTCGAGATAGCGTCCGCCGCCTGACGCGATGAGTCGGTGCGCTTCGCCGAGCAGCTGCTCCCGTTCGCCGAACTGCAACGCCTCGTTGGGGCAGGCATCGACACACGCAGGCACCTCCCCTTGCAGCTGGCGCTGGAAGCACATGTCGCACTTCCTGACGAACGGCGTCGTCTCGCTCCACTCGTAGCGCGGTATGTGGAACGGGCAGGCCAACATGCAGTACCTGCAACCGATGCACTTTTCCGGATCGTACACCACCGGACCTTCAGGCGTCTTCGTTATACTCCCAACCAGACAGGCCGAGACGCAGCTGGGCTCCAGGCAATGCATGCAGGTCAGGCGCGCGAATCGCCCGTCCGCCACCTGGGCGACGCTCAGCAGCCGGTTCGCCGACAGGCCGTCTTTCGTCGTGGCCCGATCCAGCTGCGCCTGGATCGGGTCGCCCCCGTTCTCCTCGACACAGGCGTCGACACAACGCTCGCAGCCCGTGCACTTCGTTACGTCAACGAGAATCGCCTTCATGAGGCCCGCGCCTCCTCTCCGTACAGCGCTTTAGCCACCTTGTCACCCGCACCCGGTCGCAGCTGCCAATGGACCGCCGAGATGCGGTCGAAGAAGAAGAGGACGACATGGGCCAGCTTGGTGAACGGCACGAGCACGAAGAGCAGCTCGGCGCTCAGCAGGTGCGTCAGCATCACTGCGCTCCAGGGGAACGGATTCACGCCCGGGTGCGCGGCCACGAACCCCGAGACGAAGGGCAGCAGGACCAGCAACAGGAGCAGGTAGTCCGAGGGCTGGCTCACCAACCGGTGCCGGGCCGTGAAGATGCGGTAAATCAGCAACAGCGACCCGCAGGCGATGGTCAGCAGGGTGAGAATGTCGGCCGTCCCCTTACCGATCGAGGGCAGGTTGACGCCCAGGAGCTCGTTCCACAGGGCGATATGCCCGACGAAGAAGACGGGGACGACGATGATGCCGATGTGCATGAGGAAGGAAGCCGTCGAGAAGACCTTGGTGCCGGGCTCGATATGGCGAATCGGCACCAGCCAGCTCAGCGTTTCCTTGGCCATGTCGCTCCACGGTACCTCCCTCAGCCGTCTGCCCTTCTTGACGGACAGGAAGTAGAACTGGAGCGCCACCTGACGGGCCAGCCCCAGAATCATCACCAGGAAGCTGACGGCGAACAGTGGTCCCTTGGCGAACTCGATCCATGCATCCATCTGATTGGACCCCCCCCGGCGCCCCTTGGCCGACTTCCCGCTAAAGGGCCAAGAGGGCCGCTTCCTCCTTTCGTTCGGCCGGCGACTTGCCGCCGGGAATCAGGATGGCCCGCAGGATCAGGTCGTGCAGACCCATCACCTCGCAGGGGAGCTCGTAGTGCTCGACCAGCTCCTTGAGCTGTTTCTTGCAGTTGGCGCACGGCGCCACCAAGATCTCGGCTCCCGTCTTCTCGATCTGCTCGGCCTTCACCTTCCCGGCGATCTCCATTCGGTACTCGTGTATCTCATCGATCGAAACCAGGCCGCCGCCACCGCCACAGCAGTAGTTGTCCGACCCCTTCGGTGCCATCTCGACGTAGTTCGGGACGAAGCTCCGCAGGATCTTGCGCGGCTGCTCCACGATCCAGCCCGAGCGCGCGATGTTGCACGGGTCGTGATAGGTGACCCGCTCCGTGACGACGCTCGAATCCAGCCTGATCTTGCCCCGCTCCAAGCAGTCGAGCGTGTACTCCATGAAGTTGTAGACGGGTGGCGCCCGCTTACCCATGTACGTAGGGATGAAGTCGTGCGCCGCCCGCGAGGCATGGCCGCACTCGCCGATCAGGATGTTCCGGCCCTGCAGCCGCTCCACCTCGGACACCAGCTGCTTGATGATGTTCTCCAGATGCCAGTCGCTGTAGAACAGGCCGTAGTTGATCCCATCGTAGTTGCACAGCCCGATCGTCCACCTGTCCCAGTCACCCGCAGCGTACAGGACGGCCGCGTTACCCATCAGCGTGTCCGGCTCCATCAGGTAATCGCTCACCGCGCAGAAGAAGACGTAGTCCCTGCCTACCTGGTCGGTGGGAAATTCCAGCTCGACACCCAGGCCCTCCTCCATCTCCTCCGCCAGGAAGGACAGCACGTCCAGTAGACCCTTCTGCGTCACCTTCGACGTGTTGTGCGTCTCGCCGTGCAGCTGCTCGTCCACGCTGACCTGCAGCGCCTTGGGTGTGATCCCCACCAGGCTGAGCAGATAGCGGCCGAGCCGCGTGATCAACCCGTGGTCGAAGCCCAACGGGCAGGAGCGCGTGCAACGCCGACAGATCGTGCAGCGGTAGAACACGTCCGCCATCTCGTCGATCAGCTCCTCGGTCAGCTCGAACGGCGTCGAGAGACGCGACTTCAACCAGCCGTCCAGCGTGAAGTACCGCCGGTAGGTGTCCAGAAGCAGGTTGGTGCGATAGCAGGGAATGTCACGCGGATCGCCCGACGCCAGCAGAATCGGGCACGCCACCGCACAACGATTGCACTTCGCCGTCGAACGACAGTAGCTGTCCAGCAGCGGCTTGTAGTCGGTGTACTCCAGAACCCAGGCGAACGCCTCCAGAAACCGGTCCACCAGGCTGTCCCCCGGGCGCTCCAACACGTGGAATGGAAAGGCGCGAAGCTGCGGAAGCGTTCGCGGCGCTCTCTTATCACTCGCGGCTGCAGATTCCATCGATTCGGACCCCTTTCGATACGCTCTCTCTCCCCGGACAGGCGCAAGGGGTATACCAGGCGCCGGCCCAGCGACCGCAGCTTGTCCGATTCGCGACATCCCGCCGACCGGCTCGGGGCACGCAAGTCCTTGTGCCGCGCGGAAAAGCACGCCTCGCCGCGTCTCGCTGCGCCGCGAGGCAGCGAGGCAGACGATGTGCTCACTTGTGTCGCAGATGTTGCAACGCTACGTTTCATTGCGACACCGTCTGCGACACTCAGGGCCCGGCTACTCACCGCCGCCCGGGCCGCCGATCGGCGCCGGCGTGGCTGCGCCGCGCTCGCCGGCGCCTGCGGTTCGCGACCGGGTGCCACAAGTCATTGTAAATCAGCGCGTTACGAGGCGGGGTGCATGGGTGCCGGCGGCTGATCGCCGGCGGGCCGCCGGTCGAAGGCGGAGCGGGTACGGGTTCTGGCGCGGCGGGCATAGGTGTTGCACGATGGTTGCGTGAAGGAGGTGCTCCGAGGAGAACATGCGTTTTGGAATCCCTCTTCTGGCCGACCGGGTTGCCCCCCGGTGCACCTTCGCCGACTCGGTCCTCCTGGTGACGACGAGGCGGCGGCGGATCGAGGAGCGGGTCACGGTTCCGCTGGACGGTACGACGTGGGCGGACCTGGCGGCGGTACTGGCCGAGCACGACGTGGAGACCCTGGTCTGTGGCGGCATCAGTCCTTCGACCCGCGAGTCGATCCGGGCGCGTGAGGTGGCGGTCATCGACAACGTGGCGGGGACGTCGGAAGAGGTGGTCGAGGCGCTGCGGCGCGGGCGGGTGGAGCCGGGATTCGGGCTGGCTCGGGATATCGGGGAGGATGGCGGAGCCGGCGGCGAGGAGCCCGAGGCCGGCGCGGCTGCGGGGTCGGCGCCGGGCCCGCGTGACTGCCTCGAGTGTGAGGACCGCGTGTGTCTCGAGGGAGTGCCCTGCCCGCACCTGGTGCTGCCCGCCGTCGGGGAGCCGCAGGCGCAGACACAGGAGATCCTGGAGGCCGCCTGGGATGTCGCCCTGGAGTCGGAGCGGGCGCTCTGCCGATTGGCGGAGCTCGTCTACTTCGCCCTGGAGATGGGATACAAGCGGCTGGGCGTCGCCTTCTGCGAGGATCTGCGGGAACCGGCGTCCATCCTGACGCGGGTCCTGCGGCGCTTCTTCGAGGTGGTCCCGGTAGGCTGCCGGCTGGGCGGCGACTCGATGGGGCCGTGCAACCCGTCGGGCGTGGCGGTCTATCTGAACTCGAGAGAGACGGACCTGAACGTTCTGGTCGGGTTCTGTGTCGGTGCGGATTGCGTGTTCAACGGTGAGAGCCGGGCGCCGGTGACGACCATCTTCGTGAAGGACAAGTCGCTGGCCAACAACCCGATCGGGGCCGTGTACTCTCACTACTACCTGACCGAGATCTGAGGGCGAGCGGGAGCGGACCGCTTCCCACAACTGCGAGGAGTCGAACAATGGCCATTTCAACACTGAACGCAGTCGGGTTCTGCGCCCACTATTCGAAGCAAGGGGACTGGGCATTCGATTTCGCCCTGGAGCTGTCCCGGTTGCACAACATCCGGCTGAACGTCTTCCACTTCCTGGCCGATCCCTACGACCCCGAGGACGTACCGCCCACCTATCTCTCGAAGGCGGAACTCGATGCGTGGGTGGTGGAACGTGAGCGGGAGCTGAGGATGTACTACGATGAGCGGGCAGGGGACTACCTGGAGGTCGGGTTCAGGCTCTGTGAGGACAATGAATGGCTGGAGCTGCACCGCTGCTTGGTGGACCGCGAGTTCCAAGTCCTGGTTCTCGCGCACCTGGGCCCGGACGCGAATTTCGCCGGAAGGCCGCTCGAGGAGTTCGCCGACAGCTTCATCTGCCCTGTCATACTTGTGGGGCCCGATCACCCCCGCCACTTTAGGCTGAACAGTGCCGCGGCCTTGATCAGCGACAGGCTGGGCGTTCCCGAGGGTAGCTGGGAGCGGATCGGTCTGGCGGCCCGCTGATCGAGCGCGGCGTGTCCACCCGGAGGACGGGGAGCAGACGATTGAACGGTATGCACGACGTGAGCGAGCTGATCTTCCAGAGCATCAGCGACGGGGTCTTCACCGTCGATAAGAGTCGGATCATCACCTCGTTCAACCGGGCGGCGGAGGACATCACCGGCTTCAGGGCCGAGGAAGCGGTGGGCCGGCAGTGCTTCGAGATCTTCCGTACCGAGTTCTGCCATACCCGATGCCCGCTGAAGGAGACCCTCCGGCATCTCGAGCCGGTGGAGAACGCCCGCGTCTCCATCCTCACTAAGGAGGGGTGCGAGCTGCCGATCAGCGTGACCACCATGGTGCTGCGCGACGACGACGGGACGGTCCTCGGCGGGGTGGAGTTCTTCCGCGACCTCTCGGACCTCGAGGACCTGCACCGCCGGCTCGACGAGCGGAAGGCGCTGGAAGACATCGTCAGCGTGAACCGCGAGATGCACGAGCTGGTCCAGCTGCTGCCGGACGTGGCGAAGTCGGAATGCAACGTCCTGATCCAGGGCCCCAGCGGGTCGGGCAAAGAGCTGATCGCCCAGGTCGTCCACAACCTGAGCCCCAGGAAGTACGGTCCCTACATCAAGATCAATTGCGGGGCGCTGCCGGCGACCCTCCTGGAGTCCGAGCTGTTCGGGTACGAGAAGGGAGCGTTCACCGACGCGAAGCGTGACAAGCCGGGCCAGTTCTGTCTGGCAAACGGCGGGACCCTGCTACTGGACGAGATCAGCGAGATGGATCCCGCCCTGCAGGTCAAGCTGCTGCGGGTGCTCAATAACGGGGAGTACCAGCCGCTGGGCTCCACCAAGACCTTCCACACCGATGCGCGGATCCTGGCCGCGACCAACGCCGACCTACTGGACCGCATCGCCGAGGGTACCTTCAGGGAGGATCTCTACTTCAGGATCAACGTCGTCAACCTGCGCATTCCGCCGCTGCGCAAGCGGCCCGCCGACATCCCGCTGCTCGCCGAGCATTTCCTGAAGAAGTTCCGCGCCAAGACCCGGAAGCCCATCCGCCGCGTGGCGCCCGAGGCGCTCACCGCGCTGCGCCGCTACTCGTTCCCCGGCAACGTGCGGGAGCTGGAGAACGCCATCGAGCACGCCTTCGTCATGTGTCACGACGAACAGATCGAGCTCCACCACCTGCCGGCCTCCATCACTCAGGAGGCGAGCGCGATCAACGGCGTGACCCGCGAGAAGAAGAGCGAGCGGGAGGTCATCCTCGAGACCCTGGAGCGGCATGGCGGAAACCGTACCCGGGCCGCCGAGGAGCTGGGCATCCATCGCAGCACTCTCTGGCGTAAGGCGAAGAGCTACGGCCTCGAGTTCTCCCGGGACGGTTGAGCTGAAGCTCGGGCGGTTAGGCGCGGCGCGGCGCTAGGCGCCGCTCCCCTCCGGCTCGAGACCCTCGCGCACCAGGGGACGCAGCCGCTCGAGCAGTCGCAAGGCGGCCGCGACATCGTCGGCGGCCTGCGGCGGTCCCGTGCCGTATCTCAGTAGAAGGCTGACCAGGCCGTGGACGTAGGCCCAGAGATGGAACGCCACGAGATCGGGGTCGGCGCGTCGGATCGTGCCCGACTCGATCGCGCGAGCGACGTTCTCGAGCAGCAGGCGATAGCCGCTGCCTTCCGGCGACTCCTCGAAGCTCTGCGGGCGCTCCATTTCCAGGCTGAATAGAACCTGGAAGTATTCCCGGTTCTCCAACGCGAAGCGCAGGTACGCTTCGGCGAACGCATAGAGTCGGTCGCGCGAGCCGGGCGCGAACCGTCCGGCCGCGTTCTGAAGGTAACTCTCCATCCGCTGGAACCCGGCGGCGACCACGCCGCGCACCAGCGCTTCCTTGTTCTCGAAGTAGTGGTAGATGGCCGTCGCGCTGACCCCGACACGGCCGGCGACCGCCCGCATCGACAGGGCCCGCAGCCCGCCCTCGGCCAGCAGATCGCGGGCTGCTTCGACGATCGACTCTCGAGACGCCATTCAGCCGGACTCCGCGCCGACCGGTACGGTTCCCGCTTCCCTTCTCTGCCGGTAGGCGCTCACGGTAAAGCGGTCGAGTTTGCTGTAGATGACCGGGATCAGGAAGAGCGTGAACACGGCGGCTACGAGAACGCCACCGATCGTCACGACCGCCATCGCGATCCGGTAGAACGATCCGGCCCCCGAGCCCACCGCCTGCGGCACGAGCGCCATGGCGATTGCGATATTCGTCATGATGATCGGTCGCAGGCGTATCGGCGCAGCCTCCAGCAAGGCTTCCAGCGTTCCGACGCCCTTCTCACGCAACTGGTGGACGTAGTCCAGGATCAAGATCGCGTTGTTGACCACGATACCGACCAGCATGATGATCGCCATCATGCTGAAGATGTTGAGCGATTGGTCTGCCAGGAACAGGCTGAAGACGGCCCCGACGAACCCGAGCGGCAGCGTCAGCATGATCGTGATGGGGTGGATGTACGATTCCAGAATCATGGCAAGCACTATGTACGTCAGCACGATGGCCAGGACCAGCGCCTTCAACATCTCCGCCAGCGACTCCTGAAACATCTCGAACTGGCCGGTGATCTCGTAGCTGTAGCCGGGCGGGAAGCCCATCTCGTCGAGGGCGATCTGGACCTCGCCGGCCAGCGCCGTCAGGTTGCCGCTGGCGATATACGCATCGATCTGAACGGTACGTTGCTTGTCGTTACGCTGTATCGTGGTCTCGCCGTCTTCCGACCTCAGATCGCCGAGCACGCTGATCGGAACCATGCCGCTCGCGGTCCGGATCTGCAGCGAGCCCAGCTTGTCGACCCGGTCGCGCGCGCTCTCGGTGAGGCGGACCCGGATGTCGCGCTCGTCACCAGCCTCGCGATAGACGCCGGGAGTTACGCCTTCGATCGAGGCCCGCAGCGCGCCGCCCACACCTCCGACCGTCACGCCGTAGTCCGAGAGCACCTCACGGTTGGGCCGAAAGACGAATTCCGGCGGCGGATCCTCGATAGTGTTGCGAACGTCGATCAGGCCCGGGATCGCGGCCACCACGGCCGTCGCCTGCTGCGCGATCGTCTCGAGACGGCGACGCTCCGGCCCCTTCACCAGCACTTGCAGGGGCGCGTCGCCGCCCGGCCCGACGGACTCGGTCAGCGCCACCGTTACCTCGGCGTCGGGAATCGCCGCCATCCGCTCACGGATGACAGGGAGCAGCTCCTCGGTCGGGCGCTCCGACTCGACCGTGACCTGGATCTCCGCGACATTGACCTCGGCGACGGAGCCTCCCCTGAATCCACGCGCCTCGCCGCCGATGTGGGCCAGCACCGACGTGATCTCGGGGATCTCCGCCAGAGCCGCCTCGGCCATCGCCGCCGCCGCGTCGGTCCGCTCCGGTGGCGTGCCCGGCGGTAACTCCAGGGTCACCAGTGCGAGCCCTTCGTCCTGTTCCGGCATGAACTCGCCGCCCACGAAGGCGATCTGGATGACCATGGCGAGGACGACCAAGACGCCGGTCCCGCCGATCACCGCCCACCCGTGCCGTGGGGTGGCGAGTACCCACTCCAACGCCCGGCGATAGCCGCGCTCCAGCGCCTCGTACTCGCGGTCGAAGGCCCGCCAGGCGGCGGCGAGCCAGCTCTCCGTCTCTTCCAGCTGGGTCTCGTGCGTCCGCAGGAGCTTCGAGGCCAACAGGGGAGTGAGCGTGAACGAGATGAGGACCGAGAACAGGGTGGCGAAGACTACCGTGAGCCCGAATTGAATGAAGAACTGGCCGATGATGCCCTGCATGAACGCGATCGGCGTGAAGACCACGACGTTGGTCAGCGCAGACGCGGCGACGGCGATGGCGACCTCGGTCGTTCCGACTTCCGCAGCGTCCCTCGGCAGCTCCCCGCGGTCGAGGTGCCGGTAGATGCTTTCCAGGACCACGATCGTGTTGGTGACCAGGATGCCGACCGTGATACCGAGCGCCATCAGGGTCATGACGTTGATCGTGAATCCGACCTGGTCGATGGCGAGGAAGGTGGCGACGATCGTCGCGGGCATCGCGATAGCGGCGACCAGCACGCCACGCCAGGAGTGGAGGAAGAGGAAGAGCACCACGGTCGTGAGCAGGATACCGATGAAGATGTTACGGAAGATGTCCTGCACGGCCTCGCGGATGAACTCACTGGCGTCACGCGCGATCTCCATGCTCGCACCGGGAGGTAATTGCGCACGCAGCTCATCGACCGCTTCGAACACGCCCTGGGCGGTGCCGACCGTATTCGCGTCCGACTGCTTCTGGATGGAGAGACTCAGCGCCGGCTGCCCGTTGTAGCGGGCGATCTCACGGACGTCGGGGTGCCCCGCGCGCACGGTCGCAACGTCGGCCAGCCGGATCCTGCCGCCCTGCGGGAGGAAGAGCGGCAGGTTCCTGACCTCATCGAGCGAGCCGTACTCGCCCATGACCCGGACGGAGAATTCGAGGTCCGGCTCCGTGACGCGGCCCGCCGGCACCGTGACGTTCTCTCTGCCCACCGTGGCGGCCACGTCGGTGATCGCGAGGCCGTAAGCGCGCAGGCGGTCGGGATGGACGAGCACCTCGATCTCACGCTCGCGACCGCCTGTCAGTGTGACGGAAGCCACTCCCTCCACACGTGACAGTTGCTCCTGTACGATCTCGTCGGCGAAATCGGTGAGCGCCTCCAGCGACTGTGGGCCGGAGATCGTCACGTCCATGATCGGCATCGCATTGATGTCGAGCTTCAGGATCGTGGGCGGCTCGGCCTCGGAGGGAAGCTCGGCGCGAATGGCGTCCACTTTGTCTTTGACTTCGATGGCCGCCAGGTCGGGGTCCACGTCCAGGTCGAACTCGACGATTACGGTGGAGACGTTCTCCTGAGAGTAGGAGACCAGCGACTCGAGGTTGGCGATCGTGGAGATAGCGTCCTCGATCGGCTCGGTGATCTCGGTCTCCACCTCTTCCGGACCGGCGCCCGGGTAGACGGTCGTCACCGTCACGTACGGGAGATCGATGCCCGGTAACAGATCCAGCGGTATGGCGAAATAGCTGAACGCGCCGAGCACGACGAAGACGATCACCAGCATGCTGGTGAGAACGGGCCGCGAGACGGACAGGTGCGCGAAGAAGCGGAACATGGCTAGATCACTCCCCGACGATCCGAGTCTGCACGCCCTCCGACAGCAGCGACGCACCCGAGACGACGACCCGATCACCCTCCGCCACGCCCTCGAGGACCTCGGCGGCGTCCGCCCCTTCCAACCCCAGCCTGACCTGCCGCCGGTGGGCGAGCCCCTGCTCGTCAACCACCCACACCGCTCCCTCACGCACGGCGGCGCGCGGGACGAGCACGGCGCCCTCGCGGCGACCGACGACCACACTGGCCGTGACCAGCGCACCCGGAACCACCGGCCGAGCGTCCGCGGTCGCCGCCGCCCCCGCAACGGGACGGCCCGGGAAGGTCAGCTCCACCTCCAACAGGCGCGACTCGGGATCGGCCTGCAGCGCGATCCGCGACACCTGCCCGACCAGCCCGTACTCCGGGAGTTCCGCCGCTAGTCCGACGGCCAGCTCGCGCGCCTGTGCCGGGCTCACCTGCAGCAGGACCTGAACGCGGGAGAGATCGGAGACGCGGACCAGCGGATCGCCGCGTGAGGGCACGGTACCTCGCGTCTCCAGGATATCGGTGACGACCCCGTCGATGGGGCTCGTGAGAACGACCGCCCGACGTGCCGCCTCGAGGTTCGCCTCGGCGACCGTGAGCGCGGTGAGCGCGTTCTCCCAGTCCTGCTCGCTGATCGCGCCATCCTCGCGCAGCGGTCTCAAGCGTTCCACGTTGCGGCGCGCCTGCTCCCACGCCGCCTCCGCCTGCCGGACCGCCGCCTGCGAGCCCTCGGACGACTGCCGGATCATGACGTCCCCGACCCGCACACGTTGCCCGACTTCAACCGGGATCTCGACGATCTCGTCCTCGGTCCGCGCCCTGATCGTGGCGCTTCTGATCCCGCGCGTCGTGCCGGTGAACTGGCGCCGCACGACCAATGGGCCGACCCGGGCCTCGGCCACTTCGACCGGCACACCCGTCTGCCGACGGATCTCTTCGACACTCAGCGTGGGCTCCACGTCGGCGGTCGCCTGGATGACCCGGATGACCACCAGAAGCACCAACGCCAGACCCGCCACCCCAACGACGATACGTTTGATCATGGGAACCTCAGAAGCTCTAGCTTGCCGCCGCTCAAGCGCTCCAAGCGAGCGAGGGCCTTAACATAGTCGTATATCGCCTGAACCTCGTTGACGCGTGCCTCGTCCAGCAGCAGCGACGCGTCGGAGACCTCGAGCTGTGTGGACAGCCCGCTGGCGAATCGTGACTCGGCGAGCCCCAGCGCCCGCTCGGCAAGGGCGGCGGTCTCGCGCCGTGCCGCGATCTGCGCCCGCGCCATCTCGTACTCGGCAAGCGCCGCTGCCAGCCCCACCTCGAGTCCCTCTCGCAGCTGCGCCTCTTCCAACCGAGCCTGCCTGAGCTGGGCCTGCGCTTCCCCGATCTGGCCGCGGGTGCCGAGACCATCGAAGATGTTCCAGCTCACCGCCAGTGAGACGCTCCAGTCCTCGCGCCAATCGGCGAAGCCCGGCGGTGCCACGGTCTCGGGGAACGCCTGAAAACCCATATTCCCGATGAAGCGCAGCGATGGAAATCTCTGACCGCGGTAGATGGCGATCGTCGCCTCGCGCATCTCTACCATCTCCCGGGCCGCCCGCAGCGCCGGACGCTGCTCGACGAGACGCGCCAGCTCCCGCTCATCGACCTCGACCATCTCGGGACCGCCCCGCGTCGTGAGCACCAGCGGCTGGTCGGCCGGCAGGTTCACCAATCGCTTCAATTCCAGGACGGCCAGCTTGACGGCGTTGCCGGCCTGGACCACGGCGGGATCCCGATTCTCGAGGTCGACCCGCGCTCGCAACAACTCGAACTCCGACGCGGTGCCCGCCCGAAAGAAAGATTCGACCTGACGCAGATGGGCTTCCGCTACCTCTCGACTGGCCAGCGCTATCTCGCGCAGCCGCTGAGCCAGGACCGCGTTCAGATACGCGACCCGGACCTGGAGGGTCAGCTCGGCTACCGCCTCGTCGTGCTGGTGCGTCGCCGCCGAGCGGTACAAGGTCGCCGCGCGCCGCGCCGCGCCAACCGAGCCCCCCGCGAACAGCAGTTGAGAGAGCTGAATGTTCGCGATGTAGTTGTTCGGCCGACCGAAAGGCAGATCCTTGAACGCCTCCGCCGAGGAATCGTCACCCGAGTCCGGGCCGCCGAACTCGATGTCATCGAAGATCGTCTTGATCGCCCGGTTGTAAGTGAGCGCGGCGGACAGCTGAGGTAGCGCCGTCGCCGTCGCCTGCGTCACCCGGGAGGCGGCCTGGTCGATCTGCGCCCGCGTGGCGGCGATCTCTTCGCTCTCCTCCAACGCCCGCGCCACGGCCTCGACCATTGAGAGCCGCAGGCCGTCCGGCGGGCCCACGTCCTGCGCCGCCGCCGACGCCGCATGACCCAACAGAGAGACCGTGACCGGCAGAACCCAGCGTATCCGACACCGTTGACTGCGTCTCATACTTCTTTCCTTAGCACCGTGTCCCGAGCGAGCCCGCGCCACGCTACCGCCCGCGGCCGGCCCAACCAGCGCGCTCGCCCGGATCATTTCGCGTTGAGTCGGCTCCAGTCCTCCAGTACGGCCCTGGCCCGCGGGAGCACGAACTCGAAGAAGCCCCGCATCTCCGCCAGTCGCGCCCGGCCCCGCTCCATCTCCGGCGGTAGCTCCTCTCGCGTCCGCTCGATCAGCGCCACCAGATGCGCCAGCCGCTCCAGCGCTCTCTCGAACCGGCGGCCGTACTCGTCCGTCGCCCGGTAGTACGTGCGCCGGTCGCCCGGCCGGCTGGTCCGCCGCAACGCACCCTGGCTCTCCAGCAGTCGCGTGTTCGTGCTCACGCTGCCCCGGCTCGCCTGCAGCCGGTCCGCCAGCTCCTCGAGATCGAACTCCCGGTCCTCCACGATCAGCAGGGCGACGATCTTACCCGCCGTGCGAGGCAGGCCGTCCTGCTCCCAGAGCAGGCCGACCTCCTCGACGAAGCGCTGGACCGCCGGGTGCATGCGGGAGTCCCGATCGTCGTCTCTACCGAGCTGGGTCATGTCGTCAGCGCCCTCACGATGCGTTACCGCCGGGCCGAAACCGTGCCATCGAGGGGACTATGATAGTCACGTCAATTTATTCAGTCAAAACTGAACAATACGACCCCGATCGAGCCCGCCGGGTCACAGAAGTTCGAAGCGGGGTCGTAGGCCGGCCGAAGAGGACCCGGGGAGGCACTCCGGTGGAAGTGTCACCCGTGCAGGCTACGCCCGCCAGGTTCAGGAAGAACCAGGCGATTGTAGAAGATAGGGTGCGAGATAACACGGCTTGATCTCTGGCGCTCAGCAGGTGCATCCGTATCGTGGTGCTGTGCGTCTAAGAAATCAACCACAGTCAGATTCACCGATTGGATGGGAGGCGAGGAAAGATGTTCCGGCTGGAAGCAGTGACCATCGCCACGCTGGCGACTCTCTCGATCGGGATCCCAACGGCCAACGCGCAGAGCGGTGCGAACGCCGAGATAACGCTCCGCAGGGAGCGGCCGGCCGACGTGGAGTACATGCCGTTCGCCCAAGATACGCAAGGCGTCCTGGCGCCCGAGAACGCCAACGAGGCCAGGCTCAACCGTCTGCAGCCGCCCGATCAGGTAATGGATGCCATCGGCATCCGGCCGGGGATGGTCGGTGCCGAGATCGGAGCGGGGCGCGGACGTTATGTCGTGCAGCTGGCTGTACGGGTCGGAGAGCGCGGGAAGATCTATGCCGAGGACATAGACGCCGGAGCCTTGAGCTATCTGGAAGCACGCTGTGCGCGCTGGGCGCTCACCAACGTCGAGACGATCGTCGGGGACGTAACCGATCCGAAGCTGCCCGATGGCGAGCTCGACTTCATCTTCGTGATATCCGCCTACCACCATTTCGCCGATCCGACGGCGCTACTACGCAACGCCCGAGCAGCGCTCAAACCCGATGGCATGCTGGCTATCGGCGAGTGGCTGCGCAGTACAGCGCCCGAAGAGCTGGAAGCTGAAATGAACGCTGCGGGCTACAGGCTCGAGCGCACCGAAACGTTTCTCGAGGCGAACGGCCTGTACATATACGTCTTCCGGATCGACGATACCAACCACTGATCACACACGATCAGCGGGGCTCGCTCTCCAGCCCCAGGTCCCCTCGCGTAACGATGAGCAGCGCGATCGCGATCGCCCGGCTCGCCCAGCTCGGCAAGGGGGCGGCCTGGTGAAAAAGAGCTTTCTTTCATAAGGAGTGATCGATGAACCTGTCTTTCACGTTGCCTTTGCTGGCGCTGCTGCCGTTGGCGGCGCTCGGCTGCCAGGGACCCGCCGCGCGGCAGGAGGCGAGCACGGCACGAGACAGTGCCGGCGTCCGCATCGTGGAGAACCAGCGAGGAACATGGACGACTCCATGGCAGGTAGGTGCCGAGCCAATGCTCAGCATCGGCAGCGCCGACGGGGATCCAGATCACCTGCTGTACCGCGTCATCGGGGCCAGCGTGTTACCGGGCGGTCCGGTCGTGATCGCGAACGAAGGGTCCCTCGAACTCCTGTTCTATGATGAGGATGGGAACCTCCTCCGCCGGGCGGGACGGCGAGGAGGCGGCCCGGGAGAGTTCCAGTCGCTCGAGTGGCTGGCGCGATACGGGCCCGACTCGGTCCTGGCCGTGGATGTCTCGGGTCAGCGCGTGTCCTATTTCGATGCCGACGGGAACTTCGGACGTTCAGTGCGGCTGGAGCCGAACGCCCAGATCCCCTTCCCCCACCCCGTCGGGGTCTTCGGCGATGGAAGCCTCCTCGCCACCCAGGGCACCTTCAGCCTGGGCGGCGAGCCGCCGGTCCGGGCGGAACGCACGCGAGAGTCTGTCTTCCGCTACGAGCCAGACGGCAGAACCGCGATCCTGCTCGGATCGTTTCCCGGGCCCGAGTGGGTCATCGCTCCAGTGGGCCCCGTCGGACAGTGGGAACGGCGCCGCAGACCGTTCGGCAGCGAAACCGCCTTCGCGGCCGCGGGCGACCGGTTCTACGTTGCCGACAACGCGACGTATGAGATCCGAGTGTATTCCGTCGCTGGTCGGTTGATCCAGGTGATCCGGAGAGCGACCGCCCCTATGACGATCGAGCAGGCTGACATCCGGGCATTCGTAGATTCGGCACTCGCCGTCGGCGATGCCCGCCGGCAGCGTCAGATGCGCGTTCTGTTCGATAACCTGCCGCCGCCGCCGCGGACCTATCCCGCTTATGCGCCCGACATCCACATCGACGACGACCTGAACCTCTGGGTCCGGGAATCCTCGCGGCCCGGGCAACAAAGCTCCGAGTGGAGCGTCTTCTCGGACGGGGGAGAGTTCCTGGGCGCGGTCCTCATGCCTCCGGGCATCGACGTGCTGGATATCGGTGCCGATTACGTTCTCGGCCTGGAACGCGATGAACTGGGCGTCGAGTACGTACGGAAGTTCCGCCTCCGCAGAGATCGGTGAACCTCCCTCGCCGTCGGCGCTGCCCATTGACATCGACCCGGAACGTCGCTACAGCCGAAGCACGAGACCCCGCTGCCGGCGGCCGCGAGAAACCGTGGCCGCATCGAGTGAGAACGTAGCAGAGACAGGAAAGCCGGTTCATGCTGAAAAGGAGTCGGGCTCACATCACGGCCTGCGCGACCACGCGTATCTGCATGGCGTACTCGAGAAAATCGACAGTCTTATCGAGAGCAACTACGTGTTGCCCGACAGGGCGGGAGAGTACGCCGCAGCATTCAGGAGCAGGTATACATCCGGTGCGTACGACTCGTACACGGATCCTGCACGGTTCGCCGAGCGGGTGACGGCCGACCTGATCGATATCACGGGAGATTCACATTTCTATTTCAGGGTGATAGAGGCGAGTGATTTCGGTGAGCGCACCGAGAGCTCACTTCATCATCCCGTACGCCTGTTCCAGCTGGCGAAGCGCGAGAACTTGGGGCTCTTCCGGCTCGAATGGCTCGAGGGCAATGTCGGATACCTGGATCTGCGGCGCTTCCATCCCATCTCCGAGTCGAAGGAGATGGTCGATGCCGCCCTGTCCTTCCTCTCGGCCGCCGACGCGATCGTCATCGACCTGCGCGAGAATCGGGGCGGTGCGGGCGAGAGCTTGCCCTACATCTGCAGTCACTTTTTTCCGTACCCTACTCAGTTGACCAGCTGGTATTCGCGTGAGGATGACTTCCTGAAGGAGTTCTGGACCACGGAGGAGATCGGCGGCGACCGGCGCACCGACGTCCCCATCTTCCTTCTGACCGGCGAACGAACGTTCTCCGCCGCGGAGATGTTCGCCTACGATCTGCAGGCACTGAACCGAGCGACCCTGGTCGGTGAACCGACGGGCGGCGGAGCGCACTCGGTGGACCTCTATCAGATCGATGATCTGTTCGAGATCTACATACCGACCGACCGGGCCATCAATCCAATCACATCCGGCAATTGGGAAGGAACCGGCGTAATACCCGATGTGGCCGTTCCAGCCGAGGCGGCTCTGGATACGGCGGTCGTTCTGGCGCGGGCGGCGGCCGAAGCTTACAGCGCTGCTGGGGAATCGCGTCTAAGAGCGGCCGTCGAGCGCATGCAAGTCTTTTTGGATGAGGCGGAGGCCCTGTACCGTGCCGGCGAGACGGGCGACGGCGATGTCGCCCTCGATTCCGTGTTTCAGATCGGCGACGAGGCGGGCCTGATCAACGAGTTCTTCGTCGATGTGCTGTCGTACAACTACTACGCTGAATCGGACGAACAGATCCTGTACGCGGTCCTGAACAGGAAGGTCGAGCTCTTTCCCGAGTCTGCCACCGCGTGGGAGGCGTTGGCGTACGCGTACGCCGTGAACGGCAGGAACGAGCTCGCAGTCGAGTGCTACGAGAAGGTGCTACAGCTGGATCCGGAGAACCGCAACGCCGCGAAATGGATCGAGCGGCTGACCGGCGGCGACGGTCACGGATCCTCGAGGCCTGAACGGTCCCGGCTATTCTGACCTCAACGCCTCCACCGGGTCCACACTGCTCGCCCGCCTGGCGGGGAGCAGGATCGCGAGTACGACAACTGCTAGCAGCACCAGTGTAGCGCCGACGAACGCCAGCGGATCGCCCGGTTGCACTTCATATAGTAGGGACTGCAATACCCGCGAGCCGAGATACGCGCCGATGACTCCCAATACGACGCCGAGGAGAGCCGGCCGGATCCCTTGAGACAGCACCATGCGGCCTATATCGCCACTCTTGGCACCGAGAGCCATGCGGATTCCTATCTCGCGCGTCCGGCGCGATACGAGGTACGCGATGACTCCGTAGAGGCCGATGCCGGCGAGCGTCACCGCCATACCGGCAAAGATGGTGAGTAGCAGCAGGTAGAACCGAGCGGGCCCCAAATGGCGGTCGACGGTTTCCTCCAACATCTCGACGTCGCGGAGCGGGACATTGGGGTCGAGAGCCTGGAGCTCTCTGCGAATCGCGGGGAGCAAGCTTTGGGCTCCGGGGCTCATGCGCACCAGAACGCTCATGATGCGGCTGCCCATCTGGGCGTGAGGTACGTAGATCTCGGGCTCCGGTTCTGTCGCGAGGTCCTCCGACCGGATGTCGCCGACGACGCCGACGATGGTCCAGGGATCTGCGGACCCGAACCCCAAGTTCATGTCGATGCGGATTTGTCTGCCGACGGGATCCTGATCGGGAAAGTACCGTTCGCTCAGACTCTGGCTTACGAGAGCGACCCGCGTCACACCGTCTCGATCGGACGCTGCGAATCTGCGACCGTTCACCACTGGAATCCTCAGCGCCTCGTGGTAGCTGGGCGTGACGATCCGGACCGCTATGTCGTCTTCCTGGCCTTCGGGCGGCGGTGCCCGGTCCAGGAAATGAATCGACGTGAATACGCCGTCTTCGCCGAGCGGACTCCCGTAGACCGATGCGACAGCGTCGACGCCCGGCAGACTACCGACTCGATCCTCCAGCGAGCCAAAGAGGCGAACGGTGCGCCCCACATCGTAGTCGTAGGGGTCGCTCGGCAGCGACAGGCGGAAGGTCAACACGTCGTCTTTCTCGAACCCGAGCCGGACGGCGCTGAGCCTGGAAAAGCTGTGGAGCAGCAGCCCTGCGCCGAGCAAGAGCATCAAGGAGAGCGCGACCTCCGTGACCAGCAGCGCAGAGCGCGACCGCCGTCGTGTCGGCCCTCCAGTGCCCGTGCGGCCGCCCTGGCTCAACACATCGGAAACCGGAACTCGCGCGAGCCAGAGTGACGGTATGAGCCCAAACAGAACCGTTACTACAACTACGGCCAGCAGGGTGTATAGCAAGACCGCGCCGTCGATCGTGACCTGGTCCAGCCGCGGGAGTGTTTCCGGAGCTATGCTCAGCAGCAGGCTCACCGTCCACGATGCCAGGAGGAGGCCGACCAGGCCGGCGAGCGACGCCAGTACCAGCGCTTCCAGCAGTAGCTGTAGCGCGATGTGGGTCCGACTGGCACCCAACGCCGATCGCATCGCTACCTCACGACGGCGAGATGAGGCTCTGGCGAGCAACAGGTTGGCAACGTTGGCGCAAGCGATCAACAGCACCATGCCGACCGCACCGAAAAGCACCAACAGCGCCGTGCTCACGTCCCCAACGACGTCCTGCTCCAGGGTGATCAGATTGAACCGCTTGCCGTAGTTCAGAACCGGATACCGCTCCTCGAGGCGGCGCGATAGCTCCATTACTTCGTGACCGGCCGTAGCGACGCTCGCGCCATCGGCCAGGCGGCCGACGACCTGCAGAAAGTGGCAGTCGCGTCCGCACCCCTCGACGTTGAGATAGCGCGGCACCCAGAGCTGCGCGCCTTGCGGATAGTCGAATCCAGGAGGTGCCACTCCCACGATCTCGTGCGGCTCACCGGCGATCTGGAGCATTCTCCCCAGTACGTTCCGGTCTTCACCGAGCCGCTCGCGCCAGAACGAGTGTCCGATGACCACGACGCGCGGCCCGCCCGGCACGTTTTCCTCGGCGAGCACGTCCCTACCCAGGAACGCAGGTTCCTGAAACACCGCCAGCAGCCCGTCGGTGACCTGCGCTCCCGGGACCGACTCCGCCGCTCCCAGGCCCGTGAGAGTCAGTTCGGTGGCATAGTAGCCCGCCGCAGCCTGAATCGAACGCGCTTCCGCCTGCACGCTGCGCACGTCCGGCTGCGACATCGAGCCTCGCGTCCAACCACGGTCCGGACGCGCGACGTAGATCTTCACCAGTCGGTCGGGAGCGTTGTAAGGGAGTGGCTCGAGGACGATGCCGTTCACCACGCTGAATACCCCGGTGTTGGCACCGATGCCGAAGGCCAGCGTGATGACGGCAGCGGCGGTGAACCCCGGGTTCCGGTGCAGGGCACGGACGGCGTACCTGAGGTCATCCAGCAGGGCGCGACCTCGGCCCCAGAGTGACGGCATTCGCAAGCTCCTTCCAGCGGAAGTCAAATGTACGAGCACGAGGGGCAACTCGCATGCCAATGAGGGCCTTGCGAGCCCTGCATGCTTAGACGGTCACAAGCCAAGGAAGGGAGCCTCGAATCGTCCGCTTTCGGGATCGACGTGTCCCGCAACCGAACGGATGCGCTGGCCAGACGCGAGCCGGCCTACGACGAGCTACGTGTTCGGTGTCGGGCCTCGAGGCAGGGCGGGCGCTTCGGAGTCGTGCACCGTCTCGACGAGGCGATCGAGCAGACCGGCCAGGAGCTTGGACTTGCGGCGGATTCGCGAGCGGAACCAGGCACGGAACCCCCCGTACACCGCTAACCATGACCCGACCATGCCCAGCAAGACGCCGATGCCTTCAGCGTCGGCGTAGGCGCCGGCACTCATGACCACCAGGGCGACGAGACTCGCCGTGGTGATCGCGCCCGCCGTCGAGGCGGTGCGGTCGCTGCCGGGGAGCTCGGTGACCTTGATGCGGGTCTTTCCGCGACGCGGGCTCACCTGGACCTTGATCTTGGGCGACGATTTCCTTAGCCCGCCTCGGTGCTCCCAGGACAGCGATTGGCTCAGCGTCTCGTTGAGCGTCCCGGGCCGGCCGATGGCTTCGCGGATGTCCTCCACGAGCAGGGCGTAGGTCTCGGGCGACGTCTCCACCCCGATCGTACGCTCCAGCTCGATCCTGCCGGTGTAGCCGAAGATGCCGCCCTTCTCGATGCCACGCTTCGGGTCGGGCGGCGGCGGCGCGGGCAGCGCATCCTGGCGAGCGGCGTCGCGCACGAGCTCCGGCGCGATTCCGACCTCGGCGGCCAGCTGCTCGATCCCACCCAGCGAGAGCGCCTCATCGCGGCGCGTTTGCGACGCCTCGATCTCGGCGGCCCGGCGGACGATACGCTGCGCCTCGACCTCGCTGTACACTTTCTTGCCGCTGAGCGCGGCCTCGAGCGCCTCGGCGAATTCCCCCGCCGTCATGTAGCGCTCCTCCGGCCGCAGCCGCATCGCCCGCACGAGCGCGCTCTCCAGCGAGCCCGGCAATGCATCGAGCGCCTGGCGCTGCCGGTCCGGCGCATCGATGAAGCGCGCCAGGCGCCCCGCTTCCTCGGTGACCCACATGCCCGGCGGCTCGCCGATCAACATCTCGAAGGTGACGCAGGCGAGGCTGTATATGTCGGTCCGCTCGTCGAGCTCCGACCGCCCGGCCGCCTGCTCCGGGCTCATGTAGCCCAACGTGCCGACCGGAAATCCGGTGCGCGTCATTCTGTCACCGCCGGCCGTGCTGATCGCCCGGGCGACCCCGAAGTCGGCGACCACGGCGTGCCCTTCCGCCAACAGAATGTTCTCCGGCTTGACGTCCCGGTGCACGATACCGTTGCGATGGGCGTAGCCCAGCGCGTCCGCCACCTCGCAGGTCAGCTCCAACGCTCTCCCCGGAGCCAGCCGACCGTCGCGGTCCAGCAGTGCGCGCAGCGAGTCGTCTACGTACGGCATCACGTAATAGAGGAAGCCCTCGGCCTCGCCCGAGTCGTGGAGCGTCAGGACGTGCGGGTGAGTCAGCTGGGCGGCGAACCTGATCTCCTTGAGGAACCGCTCGGCGGCGATCGATGCGGCGAGCTCGGGGTGCAGCACCTTTACGGCCACCGGCCGTTCGTGCCGAACGTCGTCGGCCACATAGACCGTCGCCATGCCGCCGCGCCCCACGATCCGGCGGATCTCGTATCGCTTCGGAAGCGCCGCGCGCAGCGCCTCCGATATCTCGTTCGTCGTCATGGCACGAGGCCCAAAGTACACCCGTCAGGCCGCTGGGGGTAGCGTTGCGCGGCAGCAAGGAGCCGCGGGGTCTGCTACTCCGCTCGGAGCGCCTCGATGGGCTGAACCGTGGTGGCCCGGCGCGCCGGCACGATGGTCGCCGGCATGACCACGGCGAGGGAGAGCACGGCGACGAAGGCGAAGAGAGGGCGACGGATCAACGCCCGAACGGCGTGACGAAGGTCTTCAAGGAGGCGGACCATGGACAACCTCCGATTCTCCGGCGGTGAGGCTAGAGGGCACTACGAAACGGTAGGCCAGCACGTTTCGCAGCCGGCGGTCGCCGCGAACGCCGTCATCGACAGCGGGGCATGGCTGAAGGCGAATCCTTTATTCAGCCCTGACAGCTTCCACCGGGTCAACCCGGCTCGCCCTCCACGCCGGCACGCGACGTTCCCGGCCGCTCGCGCATCGAACGAGAAACGGACATCGTGGGTGAAGCGACTGATAAGGAGGGGGTCGATGCGCACGTCTCTGTCGAATCGCCGGAGTTGGACGCTGCTGGTGCTGGCCTGCGTCGCGGCGTGCGGCCGCCAGCCGGACCAGGGTCAGGCCATCCTCGCCGCTTACGACGAGATCGCATCGGCGAGTCTCTGGCCGGGCTTCCAGCCCGATTCCCTTCCCTTGGCCGTCTACGACGGCCGGACCACCTACTTGCTCCGTCACCCCGATCCGCCGGCCGACTTCGCACCGGTCGCGGGCCGGCCCGACCTCTGGTCGTTCGCCGGCCACTACGACGCGGTGCGCGCCAACACGAGCACGGAGATCGGCGGCGCGCTCACCGCTACGCTGCTCAGCGGTGGCGACACCACGCGCTCGCCCGCGACGCTGGCGGCGGTACTCGTCCACGAAGCCTTCCACGTCTATCAGCGCCAGAACCATCCGGACTGGTGGACGAACGAGTTCGAGCTGTTCGTGTATCCGGTCGAGGACGCGGGGCTCTTGGCTGAGCGGCGTCTCGAGACCGAGGCGGTGCGCCGCGCACTGGGCGCTCGCGATGACACGGCACGCGCCTGCTGGACGCGCTGCGCGCTGGCACTCCGGGAGGCGCGCTACACGCGCATGACCGACGGCTCGATCGCCTACGAGCGTGGCTCGGAGCTCATCGAGGGTCTGGCCCACTATATCCAGTATCTCGCGTCGGCCGAAAGGCAGACGGCGCTGCCGGAAGGTCGAACCTTCGCCGCCGACGAGGTTCGGCCTCGCACCTACGCGATCGGCACCGCGTTCGCCACGCTACTCGACTCGTTGGCGCCGGACTGGAAGGCGCAACTCGTGCGCGGTGCGGCGACATCGCTCGACGAGTTGCTGGGTCAGGTGCCGGCGGTGCGGGAAGTGGCCGCCTGTACGTTCGCTGCGGACGAGCGCGCGGCGGCGCGGAGCCAGGCGGAGGCGGACATCGCCCAGCTACTGGACCGGCGGCTGGCGCTCAGAAGCGAGTTCATGGCGACGGCCGGCCCGCGCCTGGTCATCGAGGCCGCGGACGACGCGCTCCTGCGGCTCGAAGTCTTCGATCCTGCCAACGTGCAGCGCTTGGGCGCCACCGACGTCCTGCATACGCGCTGGCTGGTGCTCAGCAACGCCGGCTCGCGGCTCGAGGTGCTGGACCGCTCGGCCCTCAGCGAGGGCTTCGGTCCTCACCCGCTGTTCAATGGCGTTCGTCGGCTGACTTTGACCGGCCTGGCCCGCGAGCCCGTCGTGCGCGAGGTGGAGGGCGCGGTCGTCGTCGAGGCCCCGGGCTTCGAGGGCTCGTTCGCCGGCGCTCGGCTCGAGCGCGACGGCACGACTCTCATCGTGCGATTGGCTGCCCCGTCGGACTAGCAGGTCGCTAAAAAAACTGCGTGGACTCGGGTCGGCGCCGGGGGACTACGCTCCAGGCTATTGACAACCGGGGGATAACTTTTATCTTTGTAAAAGATCGAACGCCCTTGCTAGGGAGGTCTTCAACGTGTCCACCCACCTGACCAAGCGCGAGCTCGACCTGATGTCGGTGCTCTGGGAGCGGGGATCGGCGACGGTCACCGAGGTCCTGGAGGGTCTGAGCGACGAGATCAGCTATTCCACCGTGATGACGGTGCTGCGCACGCTGGAAGCGAAGGGTCATGTGCGCCACGAGCAGGAAGGGAAAGCCTACCGGTTCTACCCGGTCACCAAAGTCGAGGAGGCGGGGAGCAGCGCGCTGAGCCGCATCCTGGACAAGGTGTATCACGGCTCGGTGGAGCTGATGGTCAACCAGCTGGTCTCGGATGAGGATATCTCGGCGGACGAGATCCGCAGGATCCGGGATGATCTGGAGCGGCGTCTGAAGGAGATCGAGCGGTGATCGCCGTCTGGATGTTCTATGCGGTGGTGGTGTCGGCCGTCTTCGGGGGAGCCGGGGTCGCGCTGGAGCGGAGCTTGAGGTTCGCGAGGCGACCCGGTCGCTTAGCGGTGGCGTTGGCGATCGTGGGCTCCGTCGTGGTCCCGCTTCTGAGACGGTCGCAGCCGAGTGCCGCGGGTCAGGGAGGAGTTTTCGGCACGCTGGGCGCGCCGCTGGATGTGGCCACGCAGGCGCTGGCGTCTCTTTCGAGGGTCGGGGGCCTGGGCGCCTTCGACACTCCGCTCATCGTTCTGTGGATCGCGGCATCCCTGACGATCTTGATATCGATCGTCCTGGTGCATAGGCGCGTGGTGCGGGAGGCGCGGCGATGCCCGGAAGGCTTCGTGGACGGCGTCGCGGTCCTGCGGACACGGTCTTTCGGCCCCGCGGTGGTCGGCACGCTGAGGAGTGTCATCCTGCTTCCTACCTGGACTGATGGGCTCGAGGCCCGCTATCGGCGGCTCGCTGTGCTCCACGAGTCCGAGCACCTGCGGGCGCGCGATCCGCAGTTGCTCTTCTGCGCTTTCATGCTGGCGGCGCTGCAGCCGTGGAACGTGGCTCTCTGGTGGCAGCTCACGCGTCTGAAGAAGGCGATCGAGTTGGACTGCGATCAGCGGATCGTGAACGCCGGCGTCGACATTTGGTCCTACGGGAACCTGCTGTTGCGCATCGCATCGCGGCGCGGAGCGATGCCGCTCACAGCTCTCACTATCTCGACCGGGAGAACGTTCGTCGAGAGGAGGATTACGGCCATGGCCGATCACAAAGTCGGGGGCAAGCATCTTCGAGCGGCACTCGCCGCTTTCTGTGGGGTGGTGCTGTTGGGGCTGGGCTGCGAGACCCCCTCGCCGATGGAGATCGAGGAACCGGACGCCAACATGCAGGCGCAGGTCGACCACGACACCGGAATTGCCGCGAGTGATCATGTCATGGTTAAGCTCACGCTTGCCCCGACGATGCGACCCGAGGAGTTCCGTCATATCCATGTCGGGGTGGCCGTTCGGGATATGATGAACGACGCGAGCGCGTCTCAGGCCATAGAGTCGGTAAGGGCGGTGAAAGTCCCGATGCCATCACACGACTGAACGGGCCCCGGCCCACGCCGGCATATCCAAAACAGTGTTCGAATGCGGGATGCCGCATCCCGAAAGAGGACACCGCCGGGGCCATCGGGAGCGCTATCCACAGCGCCTCACCCCGACGTGACGCCGTCCGGTAGGACGCGTGCGCCGCGGGGCTGGCCGCAAGCGCCCGGTAGCTGAGAACGGCACGCAGGTTGCCACTATGAAAGACAGCTCGTCCTGAGGTTACAGTGTGGGCAGGCCGCCGGGACCTGCCAGCGCAACCGACCAGGTGTACGCAATGGACTCTCTAGTCAGCAATCTGCGCTTCGCGGCTCGAATGCTCCGAAGAAACCCCGCCGCCACGATCGCCGCGGTGGCGGTCATGGCGCTCGGCATCGGAGCCAATACCACGATATTCAGCGTCGTCGACGCCGTTCTGCTGCGACCTCTGAACGTGGCCGAGCCGGAGCGGTTGGTGTCCGTGTACACATCCCAGGTCGGCGGTCGACCGCACGGCAACACCTCGTATCCAGACTACATCGACTACAAGGAACGGAACGAGGTCTTCTCTGTACTGGCGGCGCAATCGATCGCTCCCATGGCTCTCGAAGGGCGGGATCAACCCCGCATCGTCATGGGGCAGTTGGTGAGCTGGGACTACTTCGCTGCATTGGGCGTGGTACCGGAACTGGGGCGGACGTTCCTACCCGAAGAAGATCAGGCCTTCGGTACCCACCCGGTCGCCGTCTTGAGTCACGGCACCTGGGAGAGCCAGTTCGGCTCGGACCCGGAGATCGTCGGGACGACCGTGCGCATCAACGACTACCCGTTCACAGTGATCGGAGTGGCGCCTGCGGGCTTCAGGGGTTTGGTCACAATTATTGAACCGGCCGTCTGGGCTCCGCTGGCGATGGCGGAGCGCGCTCTCCCCTATACGCCTAACATCGAAAGCCGAATCGACCCCTGGCTCCAGCTGGTGGGCCGCTTGAGGCCGGGCGTCAGCGCCTCCGACGCCCAAGCCGCGCTGGACGTCCTGTCGGCCAATCTGGCGCTCGAGTACCCCGACTTGAACAGGGGGAAAGGCATCGCGGTCGAGCCGCTCGAGGACGGCCGCCTCGGGACTCCCGAAGCGACCGCGGGCGGTTGGCGACTCAACGCAATGCTGATGGGCGTGGCGGGTCTCGTCCTACTCATCGCTTGCTTCAACGTCGCGGCTGTCCAACTGGCCAATGCAACCGGACGACTCCGCGAGATTTCCCTCCGTCACGCGCTCGGCGCTTCACGCTGGCGAATCATTCAGCAGCTGCTGTTGGAGAGCATACTACTGGCGTTGATCGCGAGTGCGGCCGGCGTTTGGATCGCAGCATTGGGCATCGACGCCCTGCAGGCCCTCCTGCCGCGGACGGAGGTCCCGCTCGAGTTACCGTCCAGTCTCGACCATCGGGTTCTGGTGTTCACTCTTGTGCTGGCTGTGACCGCGGGTGTGCTGTCGGGGCTGGCCCCCGCACTGCAAGCATCCCGGGCGAGCCATTCGGAGACGCTCAAGGCTCGGGGCTATTCGATCAGTCAGGGCCGCTCGAGTACTCGTCTGCAGAAGGCGCTCGTCGTCGCCCAGGTCGCACTGTCTCTCGCGTTGCTGTACGGTGCCGGATTGTTGGTGAAGAGTCTGCAAAGCGCGCTCGCCATAGACACCGGATTCGAGCTCAGGAGCGGTGTCGTGTTGCCGGTGAACCTCGGGTTCAGTCAGTACGACGAGCGGGAAGGCAGGGTGCTCCGACAAGAACTGCTGCATCGAGCCATGACGCTCCCGGGGGTGGAATCGGCGGCGTTAGCGGCGTTCGTGCCACTCGGCCTGACCCACGGACATCACGATGTCCATGTCGAGGGATATGAGCCGGCTCCCAACGAGCTCATGCTCGTGAAGCGCAACATGGTGTCGGCCGGGTATTTCGAGACCATGGGAATCCGCGTTCTGAGAGGCCGCGCCATCGATCAGCGCGACGTGGAGAACTCAGAGCCGGTTGCCATGGTCAATGAAACCATGGCGCGCCGCTTCTGGCCCGACGGTGATCCGCTCGGCCGCACAGTTCACGCCGATTTGGGCATCACGTACAGGGTGATCGGCGTAATCGAGGACGGTAAATACAGCTCGCTGAGTAGCGGCCCTGAACCGTACCTCGTCCTCCCACTCACCCAGAGCGAGTATGTCCAGCGCGTCAACCTCGTCGCGAAGACTCGCGACAACCCGCGTGCGATAGTCGAGCCGTTGCTCTCGGAGGTACAAGCGCTAGCCCCAGGTCTTCCAAGCTCCACGGTCCTGACCATCCCCGAGTACCTGCAGTACTCGATCGGCAACTTCAAAGCCCCGGCGGTCCTGGTGAGCTCGTTCGGACTCATAGCGCTGCTGCTGGCCTCGGTCGGACTCTATGGTGTCATGTTTCACAGCGTGAGCCAGAGAACGCGCGAGTTCGGAGTGCGCCTCGCACTGGGCGCCACCGAGGACGGCGTCGTCAGGATGGTCTTGGGTCAAGGATTGAACACGACCTTGATCGGTGTCGGTGTCGGACTCGTGTTGGCGCTCATCCTGGCACGAGCTCTGGCTGGTTTATTGCTGGACGTGAGCGCGCTCGACCCGGTTGTCTTCACGCTCGCGGCCGCAACGATGCTCGCGATCGGTCAGCTCGCCAGCTACTTGCCCGCCCGCTCCGCCTCGAGGATCGATCCCGTAACGACACTGCGAGCCGAGTAGATACAGTCTTGGCTGGCCCGTGTCGGGAACTCCCGCTCCCAAAGCCGAATCGAGCTTAGGGACCGGTGGCGACACCTCGAACAACACTGGCGGAGCGGGACGACGAGGCGAATGTTATCTTGACGTTCATACGATATATCGTTAGATATATCCTGCCGATATGTCGGGCCGATATATCCTGTTGTATCGGCCCGCGCGGCAGGACCGGCGGGCTACCGCCTCTGAGCATGGTCGGGGGTGTATCTCATGTCCAGACGTTCTCGTGATCACGGGTTGGGCGGGTTTGCCGCCTTCTGCGGGCCGATGGGCTTCGCGTTCGGCGCCGGGCGGCGCGGCCTGGGCTTCCGCGTGTTCGACCGGGGCGACCTCAAGTACATGATCCTCAAGTTGCTCTCCAGGAAGCCGATGCACGGGTACGAGGTGATGCGGGCGCTGGAGGAGGAGTCGTGCGGCTGCTACTCGGCCAGCGCCGGCTCGGTCTACCCTACCCTGCAGATGCTGGAGGACCAGGGATACGTGGTGTGCGAGGAGCAGGAGGGTAAGAAGGTCTACAGCATCACCGACGAGGGGCGTGAGTTCCTGGAGGAGAACGGCGATCTGGTGGACGACATCCTGGAGCGGATCGCCAGCTTCACCGACCGCTTCTTCCGGAGCGAGATGCGGGACCTTTCCGGGTCGTTCCGGAAGCTGGCTCAGGTTACATTTGAGCGGGGCATCCGCTGGGCCGAGCACCCGGAGGAGCTGGAGCGGGTGAAGGAGATACTGGACCGGGCGGCTCGAGAGATCGAGGAGATCAAGCCGGGCGCGGCGACGAGCAACGCCTAGCGCGCGGAGGCAGTGGGATGGAATTCGGATTTGGATTCTGGGTCCTGTTCATCGTCCTGTTCATCGGCTGCGGCAAGGCGTGCGGCTGGGGACGACGCAAGTACAAGGAACGCCAGCAGGAGCTCGAGGAGCACCGCGCGGATGATGAGCGGCTGACCAAGCTGGAGGACCGGGTGCGTGGGCTCGGTAGAGGGCGCCGCGAGCGGCACCATCTCATCGAGCACGCGGTCCAGCGGCGCGGCGAGCAGCGGCAGCTGGAGCCGGTACGCAGGAGAGAGCAGGGCCCGACGCAGCTGGAGATCCTGCAGCAGCAGTTCATCGAGGGGCGTCTGTCGCTGGAGGAGTATGAGCGGGAGATCGACAGGCTGGAGAAGTTGGAGTGATCGGTAAAACAGTGACCAGTGATCAGTGATCGGTGATCAGTGATCAGTGGTGGTCACGGAGATGATCTACTGACTACTGATCACTGATCACCGATCACTGATTACTGATTACTGATTACTGACTACTGATTACTGATCACTGTTCACCGACTACTCATTACCCTCCCCCCGCCGGGTGAAGTTCGCAAGCCGCTCAACGGCAAGATCCTGCAAATAGTTCGCCGCAGCCACCGACTCGTCGAAGTTGTTGGCGATCATGCTGAACGCCAGCAGCTCACCGTCCAGCGTCGTCACATAGCCGGAGAGCGCCCGGGAGTTGGCGATGTAGCCCGTCTTGGCGCGAGCGCTGTCCTCGGCGCGCGTCCCTTTCATCCGTGACTCTATCGTGCCGTCGACGCCGGCGATGGGCAGCGCCTCGTAGAAGGCGTCGAACTCGGGCCGCCGGTACATGACGCGCAGCAGCCGGACGATGGCCTCGGGGCTCAGGTAGTTGTAGCGGGAGAGCCCGGAGCCGTCGACATATATATAGGACGACTCGGTGATCCCCCAGCTGCCGAGCGTCGCCTGGACGGCGCGCCGGCCCGCGGCGACGCTGCCGAGGTCCGAGTCGGCCGCCCCTATATGCCGCAATAGCATCTCGCCGATCTGGTTCTGACTGCGCTTGAGGAAGGGGATCATGATCTCGGCCAGCGGCGGCGAGCTGTGCACGAAGAGCGTGGCGAGTGAATCGGCAAGCGAGTCGGGCGGCAAGCTGTCGATATCGAGTGGCCGGCCGGCGACCTCGATCCCCTCGTCCTCGAGAGTCTCGTTCAGCGCGGTGACGAAGAACAGGGTGGGGTCGTGGGCCGCGATATAGCGGGTCACGGTATCGCGACCGGCCCAGATCGTGCCCCGGATACGCGCCTGGTTGGAGAAGGGTTGCCGCTCGCTCCGTATCGATGTGCCGGGCAGCGGCCCGCGTTCCGGGAACTGGATCGAGCTATCGGCTACGGTAACGACGTCGTAGTCGACGCTCAGGTAGTCGGTCGGCGGCAGAACGAGGATGCGCGCCGGCGCGCCGGCCGAGTCGCCGGGCATGATCTTGTAGGTCACCACGCCCTCGTTGTAGAGCAGCGCACCGATCTCGGCGGCGTAGTAGTCGGCGAGGTAGTCCCACGCCCAGCCGGGCCCCAGGTGGACGTCGTCGTACAGGTCGTCGTCGCCGATCAGGTCGCCGGCGATCCGGGTGACACCCAGCGCCTTCAGCGAGTCGGCCCAGTCGCGGAAGGGCGCGGTCGGGTCGTCGTCGTAGAAGCGCTCGGAGATCGCCGGGTCGCCGCCGCCCACGACCACGAGGTCCCCGGTCAGCACCCAATCTGCGTCGACCGACCCGTTCGTCGCGATGACCGTGCGGTACCGGTAGTCTGTTCCGAGTCGCGCCAGCGCCACCGCCGCGGTGACCAGCTTGTTGTTAGAGGCGGGCATGTACAGCTTCTCGGCGTCGTGCCGGAACAGAATCTCGCCGGTCTCCAGCGACTGCACCATGACGCCCCAGTGCGCGTTGCGGAACGCCGGGTCGGCGAAGATCTGCTCGAGCTCGGCGCGCAGAGTGGCGACGGGCGCCGCGGGCACCGGCTCGGCGGGCCCGGCGCCGGCGGTTGCACAGGCAGCGCAAACGACCGCGGCGAACAGTAGGACCGAGAGCCTGAAGTCCTGCATCGTCCCTCCCACCTCTAGTACCTCCAGCTCAGGGTATCCGCCCCGGGCGGTGACGTCTCGAGGATGTGCTGGAGCATCAGCGGCAGCACGCGCTGGTGCGAGCTCTGGCCCGGGAACGCCGGCGCCCCGGTGTAGCAGTGCGGTTGCCGCTCGCCCCATTCGAACCGGCCGTCGTAGTAGGGATCGGCCGTGCTCTCGAGGAACCGCTCCATTAACCGGGCTGCTTCCTCGAGGTAGAAAGTGTCGGTGTCGCCCATGTAGACGTGGATCTTGCCGGCGAGCTTGGGGCCGAGCGTCTCCCAATCGCGCTCCAGGATGTAGCGCAAGTCGAAGTTCTCGCGCCAGTAGTCGACGACGCTCTTGTCGATCTCACCCGTCCACTTGTCGTAGAGCAGCTTGGGGTAGCCGTCCTCACCCACCGGGCCGAAGACGGCCATGAAGATGTCGAGCTGGCCGCCGGAGCGGCCCCGCGAGCCGAGCACCGCCTCCTGATGGCTGAGGTCCATCATCGTCATGTAGACCTGATCGTCCACCCCGCGCATCAAGGGCCGCATCGGTGTCCGCACCCAGTCGGAGTTGGGGTGAAACGCGTTCTCGTCCTCGTAGATGTTGATGAGCTGGAAGTAGCGGAAGTCGACCGGGTCGGGGCAGAAGGTCCAGACGCCGTTGAACATGTCGGGATAGAAGACCTGCCAGGCGAGGCTCTCCCAGCCGCCGGTCGAGCCGCCGTAGAGCGTTCGCGCCCACGGCTCGCCGATCGCGCGGAACTGGCGCTCGACGCGCGGCATCAACTCCTGGGTCAGCGCATCGCCGTAGGGTCCGTTGTTCTCCGTGTTGACGGCGTAGGAGTCGTCGTAGTACGGCGTCGGGTGCTGCATCAACACGATGATGAAGCGACCGAGCGCGCCGGACTGCCAGTCCTGGAAGAAGCGATACTGCGCCTCGGCCCATTCGCGGGCTCTGCCCGTGGCCTGCGGATCCGGCGGCGTCTGGCGGAACCCGAACGTGCGCGGGAAGTGGCCGTGCATGTAGGCTATCGGGTAGCGCGCGTCGGGGTGCTCGTCGAACCCTTCCGGCAGCACGACGACGGCGCCCAGGTAGATGTCGTGCCCCCACCACTCGCTCAAGATCTCGCTGCGAAACTTGATGTGCTTGACGTATTTCGTGTCCTCAGGCGGGTCAATGGGTGGAATCTTTTCCGACAGAGTGATGCGTAGCGGTTCTCCCGACGCCGGGTCGATATGTAGGTGTTCGACATCGCTCACAAGGTTGCCGGGCGAGCGGTTCCACTGCTGGCCCTCCCACTGGTCCATGTGCGCCTTGATGGTATGGCCGTCGGCGCGCCGGAACGTGGTGTAGACGTTGAGCACCGCCTGCACGTAGTAGTCGCCGGCGGGGATCTCGGCGATGCTCTCGACGGGGTAGCCGCGCGTGCCCGCGTCGATGACCGCCGGCTCGCCGGGCCTGAGCCCCTCGACGTCGACGCCGAAGATCGGTTGGGTACTGAGTCCCCAACCGACCTGGAACCGCGGCTCGCGCCGGTCCGTCCTCGCGATCACCAGGAGCAAGCGGCCGTCGAGCGGGCCCGCATCGAGGTCGGCGGGATAGACGATCTCGAATCGAAGCGGCGCGTCACGTTCTTGGAGCGCGCGTTCGTCGTTTCCTGCCGCGGCCAACGTCGCGGTGCAGAGCACCGCCGTCAGGACGAGCAGGACAAGTCGCCATGGGCGCAGAAAGCTCTCAGGCATGGCACGTCCTCCGTGAGGTGGAACCGCGGTGTAGGCTACCGGTCGGGGCAAGATAAACGCAGCGTCAGATCCGCGCAGCCTAGTCGTTCTCGATCGCCGACAGTCGAGCCAGGGCCTGCCGCGCGGCGTCGACCTGGTACTGGAGCTCGGGGTCGGCGTCGGACCACAGCTCGATGAACCGGTGGTAGTGGCGGATCGCCGCGTCGATGTTGCCACGCGATTCCTCCAGCTCGGCCAGCCGCCGCTCGATCGCCGGCAGTTGAGCCAGCGAGAACGACGAGCCCGCAGGCAGTTGAGTTGCCGAGAACGACGAGCCCGCGACCGCGGCCGGGCGGATGAACTCTTGCAGGTGGGCGACCGCCGAGTCGGCCCGACCCAGCTCGGCATACGCCAGGCCGAGGCCGAGCTGGAACGCAGGATCGCGCGGCAGGAGACCGGTGTCGCGAAGCTCGGCGAAAGCCCGCAGCGCCGCCTGGGGATCGCCCCTGGCCAGTGCCTCGCCACCGCGCCCCAGCGCCTCGCCCCAGCGGACGCCCGGGTGGGCAGAATCGGGATGGGGCGCATAGGCGGCGGCGATACGCTCGGCGAGCTCGAGCTGGCCCAGCACGGCGGCGAAGAACCGAAGCTGATTGCGAAAGACATGACGCGTCACCGCGTCCAGCGAATCGGCGGGCGCGTAGTCGAGGATCGCCGCCAGATAGTCTCCCGCGGCTTCCGGCCGGCCGCGCGCCGCCTCGGCCCACGCCTGCGCTTGATGCGCCAAACGGATAGCGCCAGAAGACCCGGATCTCACGGCGTCGGCGCCACTGGCCTGGAGCCGCTCGATCGCCCGGCGAACGCGGCCCCGGGCGATGTCGATCGAGCCGCAGGCCCGCTGGTCGGAGGCGAGCCAGCCGGGGCTCGAGGGCTCGGCGAGCAGCGAGTCGCAGAGCGCCTCCGCACGACCCCAGACGCCGCGGCCCAGCGCCTGGGATCGTGACCAGCGGACCGCCCTCTCCTCGAAGCCGCGCTCCCGGGCCAGGCCGATCAGGCTGTCCGCCGCATCCCAGCGCTCGAGCTCCCATGCGAACCCGATGGCAGTGCCGTATCCGGTCACCGAGTACGGCTCGAGCTCGACGCTCTTGAGCGCGGCAGGATAGGCCCGCTGCAGCTCGCCCAGCCAGGTGCCCGCCATGACCGCCAGCTGGTCCGCCGCGGTCGCGTCGTCCGGATACTGGGCGAGTAGCAACTCGTAGGCGTCCGCCGCCTCCCACGGGTCCAGCTCGGCGTACCAGTGGTAGGACGCCTCCACGAGGAGCCGTTCGCGGTCCGTCGCCCGGTCGCGCAGCTCGTAGGCTCGCGTTGCGTATGCCCCCGCAGCATTCCACCACCCCAAGCTCTGGCTGGCTACCGCGGCCAATCGGAATGCCGCCACGAAGGTCGAGTCAAGCCGTATGGCCTCCTCGGCCAGCGCCAGCGCCTGCTGCTGGTCGGCCCGGGCCTGTGCCGCCACCGCCAGATCGTACTTCCTCAGCGCCTCCAGCGAGCGGGTCGTGACCTGCGGCAGCGGCTGGCTCCGCCGCAGCGCAGCACCGCTCTCGCCCAGCCGCGCCCGCACCTGACGAGACAGGTCCTCGATCCCCTCGAGCAAGCGATCGGAGCCCGCTGCCACAGTCACGAAGATCAGCTCGCGACCGCTCAGCGGCTCGACGACCCGGGCGCTCAGCTGGTAGCCGCCGCCCACGCGATGGACCGACCCGGCGAGCACCGCCGCCAGCCCTTCCCGCTGCGCCAGCTCCAGGGCCAGCCGCTCGGTCAGGGCCGTCGTATCAGGAAGCAGCATGCGGAGGAGTACCGGCCGCACCTGGTTGTCCCCGTACACGTTGACGTAGCGCGACTGCCCGAGCTCGGTCATCAGCGCCGTGCGCACCGCTCGTCCCAGGTCGTCCTCGCCCGCCGGCATCTCGAACTCCGCCACCACCAGCCAGGCACGCTCCTCGAACTCGTCGCCCGCCGTGCCGTGCGCCTCCGTCACGCGAGCCGCACCCCGCACCACGACCAGCGCACCGGCAAGCCCCACCAGGGCGAGCGCCGCCGCCACCGCCAGCACCGCCCGGCCCCGGGTCAGACGACTCGCCAGAACGCCGAGCAAGCCGCCACCCGCGGCACGCTCCACATCGACCGTCGACTTGCCTGCGGCTGCGGCAGGCGACGCGACCCGGTCGGCCGGTTCGCCCTCCGGCGCCGGCCTGGCCGGCTCCTCTCGCACCAGCGCCGAGCCCAGCACGATGGGAAACCCGACCAGCAGGACGACCCAGGCCGTGCCGTAGACCCAGTCGGGCATCAGGAAGCGTTCCTGCACCTGGTCCGTCGCTTCCAGCACCGCCCAGGAGGCGCCGACGTACACGGCGAGCACCTGCCACAGCGAACGGCGGTGGATCTCGAGGACTAGCTGCTTGAAGCGAGACACGTTACCCTCGCGGAGATGTGAGCGCGCGCGGCGCCAACGGTGTGGGACTCTCCCACAGCATCATGCGCCCGCCAAGAATCACCTGCAACCCTCCCGGTAACGGGCTAATGTCTTACCGGCTACTGGCCACCGGCTACCGGTCACCGTTCCCGGCCACCGCACACCGCTCACCGCATACCGCACACCGGCCTCCGCCCGCCTACCATCCACCGGCCGCCGACCATATCTTGCAGTGTTCAGCACAACCATCCTCGTGCCGGACACCGAGATACAGGAACGGAGCCGACGATGGGCAGCAACGAGCACAGAATCGAGCGAGACACGCTGGGCGAGATGAAGGTCCCGGCCAACGCCCTGTGGGGCGCCAGCACGCAGCGGGCGGTCGAGAACTTCCCGGTCAGCGGGATCGGCTTCCCGCGCCGCTTCATCAGGGCGCTGGGCGCGATCAAGATGACCGCCGCCCAGGTGAACATGAAGCTGGACGTGGTGGACGAGCGGCGCGGCAAGGCGATCGAGGAGGCGTCGCGCCAGGTGATGGCCGGCGAGCTGGACGACCACTTCGTCGTCGACATCTTCCAGACCGGCTCGGGCACGTCGACCAACATGAACGCCAACGAGGTGATCGCCAACCGCGCCTCGCAGATCCTCGGCGCCGAGATCGGCTCGAAGGAGGTCCACCCGAACGACCATGTGAACCAGGGTCAGTCGAGCAACGACGTGATCCCTACCGCGTCGCACGTCGCCGTCTGCAGTGCGATGGTCGAGGACCTGCTGCCGGCGCTGAAGAAGCTGCAGAAGGCGCTGGCCGCGAAGGCGAAGGAGTTCGACGACGTGGTAAAGACCGGCCGCACGCACCTGCAGGACGCCACGCCGGTCACGCTCGGCCAGGAGTTCAGCGGCTACGCCAGCCAGATCGAGCACGGGATCAAGCGGATCGAGAACACGCTGCCGCACCTGCGCGAGCTGGCGATCGGCGGTACCGCGGTCGGCACCGGACTGAACGCGCATCCGAAGTTCGCCGGCCGGGTCTGTGACGGTCTATCGAAGCTGTTCGATCAGAAGTTCGTCGAGGCGCCGAACCACTTCGAGGCGCAGGCGGCGCGGGACGCGCTGGTCGAGGCGAGCGGCGCGCTGAAGAGCGTCGCGGTGAGCATGAGCAAGATCGCCAACGACGTGCGCTGGCTGGCGACGGGCCCGCGGACCGGTTTGGGCGAGATCTCGATCCCGGCGACGCAGCCGGGCTCGTCGATCATGCCGGGCAAGGTGAACCCGGTGATCCCCGAGTCGGTACGTCAGGTATGCGCGCAGGTGATCGGCAACGACACGACGGTCACCGTTGGCGGCCACGCGGACAACTTCGAGCTGAACGTGATGATCCCGGTGATGACGTTCAACGTGTTGCAGTCGGTCGAGATCCTGGCGAACGTCGCCGGGATCTTCGTCGACAAGTGCATCGCGGGGATCGAGGCGAACCGCGAGCGCTGTCGCGAGTACGCCGAGCTGAGCCCGGCGCTGGCGACGGCGCTGGCGCCCGTCCTCGGCTACGACAAGGCGGCGCAGATCGCCAAGGACGCCCTGGTCAAGAACAAGACTATCCGCGACCTTGTGGTCGAGGAGGGCCTGTTGGACGCGAAGCGGGCGGACGAGCTACTCGATCCAGCCACGCAGATTGGGAACTGATGGCCAAGCAGAGCGAGCCCGAAGCAGAGAAGAAGCAGAAGGCGAGGAAGCTGTTCCGCGTCATCTTCCGCTGCCACGAGTATCTGGGCACGGCGGAGCAGTTCCACGCCAAGGTCGTGGCATACGACTTCTCCACCGCGTTGAAGCTGGCCTGCGACGCGATGGAGCTCGACCCGGACAGGGTCGACGCGGCGGCGATAACGCTGATCTCCGCTGAGACCGAGTTGGCGGAAGGCAAGGTCTTCGACTTCGCGCGCCGCTCGCGCGGGTTCGGCGAGCGGGGCGGCTGGATCGGCTGGGACGTCCGACCGCGCAAGGAGTCGTCGGGCCCGCGCGACACCGAGATCATCTGAGCGGCAGGTCGAGCCGGCGACCGGATGATGGCGGAGAGCGACCGGGCGCGTTGGGACGAGCGCTACGCCGTCGGTGACTGGCCACGTTTCGATCGGCCGTCACGAGTACTGAGGGACGCCGAGGCCTGGCTCGCCGAGCCGGGCCTCGCGCTCGATGTGGCCTGCGGCGCCGGCCGCAACGCGCTGTGGCTGGCGCGCCGCGGCTTCAAGGTCGTCGGCGTCGACATCTCGTGGGAAGGGCTGAAGCGGCTGCGGCGCCGGGCCCGCGACGAGAAGCTCGACATCCACCTCGTGCTCGCCGACCTCGAGCGCTTCGCCTTCCCGCCCGCCAGCTTCGACCTCATCGTCAACGCGCGCTTCCTGCTCCGCTCGCTGTTCCCCAGTTTCCGCAGCGCGCTCAAGCCCGGCGGCCTGCTGCTGGTCGACACGTTCAGCGTGCACGAGATCGAGGAGCTGGGCGGCGACATCCGGCGCGCTTACGCGCTGGAGCGCGGCGAGCTGGGTCAGGTCTTCCGGGACTTCGAGATCCTGCTCTACGAGGAAGGCATCTTCGAGGAACCGGAGGGCGAGCGGGGGCTGGCGCGGCTGGCCGCGCGTCGGCCTACAGGCGCTCGATAGAGGTCCGTGGAGTCGGGTCGGCGCCGTGCGACCGCGCGCTCCGGGCGTCGGTCCCTCGGCGCCTCCCTCGCGTACTACAACTGGTTACTCAGCGACCTGCCAATGAATTTCGGACATTTGATGTCGGGCACATGATCAGTGGCGGCGATTCACCACCAGCAGCTTCAGCTCGGTCATGTCCTCTATGCCGCTGCGCGGGCCTTCGCGGCCGAGGCCCGAGCTCTTCACGCCGCCGTACGGCATGTTGTCGATCCGGAAGGTCGGCATGTCGTTGACGACCACGCCGCCGACCTCGAGGTTCGCGTAGGCGAAGTCGATCAGCCGGATGTCGTGGGTGAAGATCCCGCTCTGTAGCCCGTAGACCGAGTCGTTCACCATCTGGACCGCCGCCTTGAAGTCGTCGTACGGCCGCACGGTGACGACGGGTCCGAAGACCTCCTCGCACTCGACCTTCATGTCGGGCGCCGTGTCGGCGAGGACGGTCGGCCAGACGAGCGCGCCCTCGCGACGGTTGCCGGCCAGCACGCGGGCGCCGCCGGCTTCCGCCTCGGCGATCCAGCTCATCACCCGCTCGGCGTGCACGTCCTCGATCAGCGGGCCGACGTCGGTGCCGTCGTCCATCGGGTCGCCGACCTTCAGCGCCTCGACCCGCTCGACCAGGCCGGCGCAGAACTCATCGAACAGGGTCCGCTGAACCAGCACGCGCTGCACGCTGATGCAGCTCTGGCCGGCGTAGCCGTAGCCGCCAGCGGTTACGCGGGTGACCGCCCAATCGAGGTCGGCGTCGGAGTGGACGATGGCGCCGGCGTTGCCGCCCAACTCGAGGACGACGCGCTTCCTGCCGGCGATCGCCTTGAGGTGCCAGCCGACGGCGGCCGAGCCGGTGAACGAGAGGAGCTTGAAGCGGTCGTCGCGCACCATCGGCTCGGCGACCTCGATGGTGCTGTGCAGGACGCTGAACGCCTTGGGCGGTAGCCCGGCCTCGTAGGCGATCTCGGCCAGCTTGAGCACGGTGATCGGCGCCTGCTGCGGCGGCTTCATCACCATCGAGCAGCCGGCGGCGATGCAGGGCGCCAGCTTGTGAGCCGCCAGGTTGAGCGGGAAGTTGAACGGCACGATCGCCAGCACGGGCCCGATGGGGAAGCGATGGAACTGGGCGGTATAGCCCTCGCCCCACGGCACGACATCGATCGGCACGATCTTACCGCCGACCCGCTTCGCCTCCTCCGCCGCCATCACGAAGGTAGCGACCGCCCGGTCGACCTCGACCTGGGCCGCTTTGATCGGCTTGCCGCACTCGAGCGCCATCGTCTCCGCCAACTCGCGGCGCCGCCTGCCGATCCCGTCGGCGATCGCCTGGCAGATCTCGGCGCGCCGCGCCCGCGACAGGGTCCTCGTCTCCTGGAACGACTCGACCACCGCGGCGACGGCGGCCTCGCGCTGGTCGGCCGTCGCCAGCGGGACGCGGCCCACGACGTCGCCGTTGTACGGGTTGATCACCTCGTCGACCTCGCCCGACTCGACCATCTCACCGGCGACGGGAAGTCTGTAGTCGGCGCTCACGGCTCGCCCCCTGTTCGAGTGTGCTGAACTGACGTTGCCTGCAAAGTAACGTTTCGCGTGGTCGGCTGACTACCGGGTGGTGGATCGGAGGCGGTAGGACCGATCGACTGCCTGAACCCACACAGCGCCCACGAATGAAGCGCTCGCCCGGCCGACCAGCATTGAGGATCTGATTACGCGGCAAAGCTACGATGTTCGTGGGCTGTGAGGCTGTTTGGCTGCGGCGTACAGGTACCGGAACCCGTCATCTCACAGCGAACGTGCCCCCGTGGCGGAACGGGTAGACGCGCCTATCAGCCGAACAGGTGGCCGTAAGGTCGTGTGGGTTCGAGTCCCACCGGGGGCACGCCACAACAACTATTGACTCGCCGGGTTCGGCGAGCATAACTTGCCTTCGGCTGATAGGCATAGCGTTCCGTTACGGGAAGAGCCCGGAGGGTCAGCTCTCCGGGCTCGGCGTCTATGGGTCGCCTCGCTCGAGTGCAAGGTGTCTCCCAAGCATGCTAACGCCCTGCTCGCCCGGCTCACCAAAGACAACGTCGATAAGACCTTCAGACTCGGCGGTCGCCGCTATACTCTCGAAGGTCCGCATCCTTTCGGTTCCCGGTTCACCGACGTGCAGCGTGTAGCGACCGGGGGCGAAGACTTTCGGTACGAACGAGTCGCCGACGATGCGGAGTGTGTAAACGACATCTCCAGTGTCTTCGCGCACGACCTGGACGACGGGGTCGCGCAGGCCGCTGATCTCGAGGCGCGGCAGGTAGGCTATCGCCGCGCCGCCGTAGTTGTCTTCTTGCGCGAAGCTGACGGGCCAGCCGGGGTACGGCGGGTCGCCGGCGGCCGGGTCGGCCCAGCGCGGCCAGGCGGCGAGGCTGATCTCGCGCGTGGTGCGGTCGAAGCGGGCGATCCCGTAGCCGGGCGCCCGCTCGTGCAGCGTCGCCGGTTCCTTCCCCCAGCGGTGCGGGTTCGAGACCGCGAACACCGTCATCTTGTTGCCGAACCCGTCCTCGTAGTCGCCGGTGTAGCGGGGCGCGCTCGGATCGCGGTTCGCGCCGGGCTGCGGCGGAAACCAGCGGCGCGGCCAGAAGTTGCCGACGGAGGGGACGCAGAGCGCGAAGCCGGCGTCGCGCCAGTCGTCGACGCCGTACTGGATCGTCGATCCGAGATGCTGGTCGCCGGCCAGGTGCACGGCGAACCCTTTGCGCATCGCGCGCAGCGCTCTGTCGCGGCCCGTCGGCGGCCAGCCGTTCGAGTCCATGTCGCTGGCGAGCTTCTCGCCGTCGGCGTACTCGCCGGGCGCCAGTATGGGAAGCGACGGGATGACCGAACCGCTGGTCGCGCTATCGGGCAGCGTCGCCAGGTTGGCGAACAGAGTCTGCGAGAGCGCGACCTTCATCCAGGTGCCGCCGCTCCAGTCGTTCGCCCAACTCTCCAGAAACTCGAGCTGCCGCTCGCCTAGCAGGCTGGCGCCGGGCGCGTCGGCCCCGGTCTTCGGATCGAACTCGGGGTTCTGCGGCCAGCCGTTCCAGACCTGCGCCTCGGGGAGTAGCGGTGCGGGCGCCGACTTGAACTTGCGGTCCTCGAGGACGGCGAAGCTGACGCCGCCGTACAGGATATCGGTATAGTAGACCGCGATCCCCTGCCCCACAGGGGTCGGGTCGAACGGGTCGGGCAGATGGCTGGCCATCGTCCGCTGGACCATGTTCACGAACTCGGGCGGCAGCTTGTAGCCGCCGGCGTCCTGGGCGGCGGCGCCGGAGAGGCCGGGCGGTGTCGCGACACCGCCGGCGCCCCAGAGGTTGCCGTGATAGACGTCGTGATCGTCGGGCACAGCGACGCTGGGGATCTCGGCGGTCAGCTCGCCGAACGCCCAGTACCAGAGGTACCACTTGTAGAGGTAGTCCTTGAACGGGTGATCGAAGTCGGCGCGGGTCGGGCTGGCGCCTTCGTAGACCTGGTCACCGCTGAAGAATAGGAAGTCGGGGTCGTGGGCGCGGACGTGGTCGACGACATCGGCGTGCGGGAACCAGAGGCCCCAGTCCCAGGGGAACGATCCCTGATCGACGCCGGGGTGGGCGACGTTGTGGTTGCCGGTGAACGCGGCGACGACGATCTCCGGCTCGTCCAGCGGCTCGCGCCGCACGATGCCCTCTTTATAATAGAGCGCCGCGCCCTCGCCCGAGATCAGGGGATAGGCGAACCGATAAGGCACGTCGCGGCCCGCGTCCCAGCCTTCGACCTCGAAGGTCGCCGTGTAGCCCGGGACGATCACGGCGGCGGTCGCCACGGTCTCCCAATCGCCGTCCTGCCGGAGCTGCAACTCGACGTACCGCTCGTCCAGATCGCCGACCGGCATGAGCTGCGCGGTCAGCCGCAGCGTGCCCCGGCTGATGGTGTGCTGGCCCCCGATCACCGGGCCGAGCGTGCGATCCCCATGCACCTCGAGCTTCGCGCCGTCGACGTGCCAGCTCCGGAACCAGAAGCCGCCGCGCCCGCCGCCCCCGTCACGCGGCGCGTCGCAGGCGAGTGCGACGTTCCCTTCCAGCCGCGAGGCGTCGACGACGAGCGGACCGAGCGCGACGGCACCGCCGCTCCCGTCGCCGGCGGTGCCCGACAGGGCGAGTGCGTAGCCCTCGGGATCCGGGGTCGCGCGCAGCTCGAGCACCACCGAGCCGGGCGACGGTAGAGCGCCCTCGCTTCGACCCAGCAGCCCGGCCTCGCGCTCCAGGTCACGGAAGAAGAGCCTGCCCTCCGAGTCGAGCCCGGCGAAGATGCCGGCGAGCGGGCCGCTGCTGTGGTGGATCAGCGCCGCCGCCCGGTAGTCGAGCCCCCGGCCCGCACCGATCAGGAACCCGGCGCCGCCCGCCGCGCTATCGGCGGCCGCTCGCCCCAGCCTGCCCAGCTCGACCCGCGCCTCGAATTCGCCACCGCCCGCCCCCAGGCGACGGGTCAGCAGGTGAACGGTCCGCAGCGGGCCGCCGCCCACGCACTCCAGGCGGCCGTCCCGCACCCGCCAGTCCTGCAGACGGTTGGCCCAGTACTCGGGGCCGGCCCAGTCGCGGTCCGGACCGGTCCGCCAACGGCTGTCGAAGGCCCGCTCACCGACGTCGCCGCGGCAACCGGCGAGTGCGAGCGCGAGCAGCGCGATCGGGAGATGTCTGCGCATGGGAACCACCGGGCTGAGGGTTGATGCTACTCAGAGGCTAGCGGCGATCGGGAGCACGGGCAATGGGAATTCGGGAATTCGCAACAAGACAGGAGCCCGGACAGCGAAGCTGGCCGGGCGTCCCAGTACCCCCACGGGGAGTCGAACCCCGGTCTCCTGGCTGAGAACCAGGTATCCTAGGCCACTAGACGATGGGGGCTCAACGGCCCGCAATTAAATAGCGAGCCCCAAGGCGGTCAAGGGCAAAAAGAAAGGGCGGCTCGGCTGGAGCCGCCCGACCGCGAGGCTGAAGGGTATCCTAATCGCTGTGGGGACGATGGGAACTGCCGGGTAGGTAAACGTGGGTACATGCGGAAAGCCAGACGGTCGGGCGGTCCAGTGTGAACTCTATCGACAAAATTGTGCGATTGCTGATCAAGAATCAGAAACAGGGTTCTCGGGGGGATTTTCAGGCACCCGGGCGGGATGGGTGTCTCAGCCGAAGTGGCTTGCGACCCTATTCTACAGGCAGCAGCCGTGCCAGCGCGGCGCGGCGGGTGGCGCAGCGGCGCGGCGGGCCGTGTATCCTGTTGCCGTCAGTCAGGTTAGCAGGCCGGTCGCCCCTCGCCCGACGACATATGTTTGCATAAAACCGCCACCAATATTCGGGCAAAACGCGCGACCACCCGTCAAAATGCCTTGAAGTCGTGCGCTTTGCAGTAGTGACCTGTCCCACAGAAGCGGGCCCGCAGCTCCTACTCCTCGGCGCCGGCCGGCCGGGCGCCCAGCTCGTTATCGAGCATGAGCAGGGCGGGCGCGTGGTCGCCGATCATCTGCAGCTTGGCGACGATGGCGCTGGCCGAGGCCTCTTCCTCGACCTGTTCGTCGACGAACCAGTCGAGCATGCTCTTGGCGGCATAGTCCTTGACCTCGATCGAGAGTGCGACGAGGTCGTGGATCAGCTTGGTGACGTGCTGCTCGTGCTTGTAGGCGGCCTCGAAGACGGCGGCCGGCGACTCCCAGTCGGCGGGCGGGCCGTCGATGGCGGTGAGGCTGACACGGCCGCCGCGCTCGACGATGTGGCGGTAGAGCTTCATCGCGTGGGCGACCTCTTCCTGGGCCTGGGCGGTCATCCAGTTGGCCATGCCCGGCAAGTCGCGAGACTCGAAGTAGGCGGCCATCGAGAGGTAGACGTAGGCCGAGTAGAGCTCGGCGTTTATCTGGGCGTTGAGGGCCTTCTCCATCTTGTCGTTGATCATCTGCTGGGGCTCCTGAGTTGCTTCATGGCACGGCCGCCGGATCGGCGTCCGCGTTCTCGATTCCGAGGTGATAACCCTCCCGGAACCGCGTCCGGGCCGGAGCGCGGCTCAGCGAGTCTCCACTGAAGGTGAACGCCCAGGAGCGTAACAAAGATCCACATCGCTGCAAGTGGTGGGCTGAACGGGCGCCGGCCGGCTCACGCTACCATGAGCGGGACCAGCTTGAACTCGCCGACGTCGACGAGCCCCCGGTCGGTGATCTTGAGCTCGGGGATCACGGCGAGTGCGAGGAACGACATGGTCATGAGCGGGTCGGGCAGCGTGCCGCCGAGTTTGCGGGCGGCCGCGCCCATGGCCTCGACCCGGTCGCGCACCTGCTCCAACGGCAGGTCGGACATCAGGCCGGCGATGGGCAGCGGCACCGATTCCAGGACCCGGCCATCGGCGACGACGGCCTGGCCGCCGTCGGTGTCGGCGACGGCGCGGGCGGCGGTCATCATGTCGGCATCGTCGGCGCCGACGACGACGATGTTGTGGTTGTCGTGCGCCACGGTGGAGGCGATGGCGCCGCGCTGCAGGCCGAACCCGCGCACGAAGCCGATCCCCACGTTTCCCGTCGCCCGGTGCCGCTCGATCACGGCGATCTTGAGCAGGTCGCGATCCGGATCGGCGACCGCCCGCCCGTTCTCGATCTTCAGCCGCTCGACGCTCTGCCCGGTGACGATCTGACCGGGTATCGCAACGATGACCCTGGCGCTCGGCTCGCCGGTCACCGGTACCGCGAGATCGACCGCCTCCCACTTCACCCGCAGGCCGCCGCCCGGCGGCGCCGGCGGCGCGGGACGCGCGCCCGTGTAGCCGCCGTTCTCGGCGACGACCCGCCCTCCGCTGAACACGAGCCGGGCGCGGAAGTCGTTCAGCTCTTCGACGACGACCATGTCGGCGCGATAGCCGGGCGCCAGCATCCCCAGGCCCCGCAGCCCGAAGTAGTTGGCCGTGTTGATCGTTGCCATCTGGACCGCGGTGATCGGGTCGAGCCCCCTGGCGATCGCCATGCGCAGCAGCGCGTCGATGTGGCCTTCCTCCAGCAAGTCCTCCGGATGCCGGTCGTCGGTACAGAACGAGCAGTTCGCCGCGTTGGCCGGCGTCACGAGCGGCAGCAGCGCCTCGAGGTTCCGCGCCGCCGTGCCCTCGCGGATGAAGATGTGCATCCCGCGGCGCAGCTTCTCGCGCGCCTCATCGAGCTCCGTGCACTCGTGGTCCGACCCGACCCCGGCGGCGGCGTAGGCGTCCAGCGGCTTGCCCGAGAGACCCGGCGCGTGGCCGTCCACCGGCCGGTCGCCGGCGGCCTCGATCTTCGCCAGCACCTCGGGTATGCCCAGGAACACGCCGGGGAAGTTCATCACCTCGGCCAGCCCGATCACCCGCGGATGCGCGAACAGCGGCTCGAGGTCGGCGGCCTCCAGCATAGCGCCCGCCGTCTCCATGTGCGTGGCCGGCACGCAGGAGGACGCCATGACGTAAACGCGCAACGGCAGACCCTCCGCCGAGTCGAGCATGTAGCGGATTCCCGCCACCCCGAGCACGTTGGCGATCTCGTGTGGGTCGGTGACCACCGCCGTCGTACCGCGCGGGACGACGGCGCGGGCGAACTCGGGCACCGACACCATGCTCGACTCGATGTGCACGTGCGCGTCGATCAGGCCGGGACACAGGTACGCGCCCTTCAGGTCGATGGTCTCGCGCGCCTCGTAGACGCCGAACCCGGCGATCCGGCCGCCGTAGACCGCGACGTTTGCATCGTGGATCTCACCGGACCGCACGTTCACCAGCCGCGCGTTCTCGAGCACGAGGTCGGCCGGCGCGTCGCCTCTGGCGACTTCTACGAGCTTACGTCTTTCCTCAGAAGTTATCGCTTCGCGCATGTTCCGCATTCCCAGTGAAAGTGATCAGTAATCGGTAATCAGTGATCAGTAACACCCAACGGCCCACCGTCCAGCGCAGATCAAGGAGTCACTGATTACTGATTACTGATTACTGATCACTGATTACTGATCACCGACTCCCGATGCCCCCGCAACCTGGTCCGACCGCACTTTCGCCACATCGAACCGCTTGGCCTTGTCCAGCATCTTGTCGATCGTCTCGTCGAAGGTCAGCGCGACCTTCCGCTTGAAGCGGAGCGGGTTGATCCGAGCGACGACGAACGCCTTCAGGTACGGGCTCACGAATCCGATCTCCTTCAGCTCTTTGACCCGGGCGTTCACCTCGTCATCCAGCTCGAGCAATCGGGCGGCCCGCGCCCGCCGCTTCTCCAGCGCCTTCGGCAATTTAGCGCTCAGGAACTTGTCGACCCGCTTGACGACGGGGTGGTAGGCGCCGCCTGCGAAGCGGCCGCGCTCCTCGTAGCAGAACCCGAGAGTGAGCAGCGCCGGTTCCTCGAACTCGGTGGCGAACTCTTTCTCCGGCCGGTCGTCGAGCTCGGCCAAACCCTGGGCGAGCCGCGCGACCTCGAGGGCGCGCTCGCGCAGATTGTGCGCCTTCTCGGTGTTGAGCACCAGGATCCGGTAGGCGACCTCCTCGTCCGGCACGACCAGCGCGACGATCGACTTGCCGCCCAGCCGCCGCACCGCCTCCAGGCGGTGGTAGCCGTTCGGCGTCCAGTACTTCCCCTCCGCGGTCCGCACCGCGATCACCGGATCGAGGAAGCGGCCCAGCTTGTCGATCGCGATGGCCAGCTTCTCGGTGTGCGCCTCCGACAGGTCGCGCTGGAACGGCGTCGGCTCGACCTTATCTATGGGCAGGCCGGCCAGCACCTGCCAGCTGCCGCCCAGCGGGTCCTTGTAGGCCCCGATCACCGAGCCGCCGTCTTCCCCGATCTGTTCGGCGAGCCGCTCGACCTTGGCGGGCGGCGACGCCGACGCCAGGCGCGTCGCCGTCAGCCCCCGCGACTTGGGCGGCGCCGCCTCTTTCTTCTTCTTGCGCCGCGACTTCTTCGCGCCTTCCGACTTCGGCATGGCCCCTCACTCCAAGCGAATCAGCTCGGCCGCCGCCTACGTGTCGCCGGTGGCGGGACCCTCACCCGTCAGAACCCTCCTCCGGCTCCTTCGTCCGAGCGTAAACCCTGTTGCTGGCGACGTCGTAGGTGCCCGTCCGGGCAATCACCTGGTACCAGTAGTCGGTCGCCGGCTCGAGCTGGCGATCGGAATAGCGAAGCGTATCAGCGTCCGCCGGCAAAGTAGCGACCAGCGTGCCCTCGGGCCCGTCCCACCAGGGAACGCGAGTCAAGCGATAGACCTCGTAACGTTGGACACCCACGTTCGGCAGAGGCTCCCAGCGGATGTCGATCCGCGACGAGCCGATCACGTCGGCGGGCGCGAGTACCAGATGTGCCGTGGGCAGGGACTCCATACGCTCACGGATCTCGTTCGCCGCCTCGTAGTCGGGGACCCGCTCGAGGATGAGCCGGTAGAGCTGGCGCGCCCGGTCGTAGTCGAGGTACCCGGCCCAGAGGTCGGCGATGAACTCGTAGGCACGGACCCGCAGCGGTGCAGGAAGATCGGCCGCGACGGTATCGTACTGGGCAAGGTACCGCCTCACCGGCTCCGGTCTGTAGGTCTCGGTCGGAGTGTTCAAGTCATCGACCCACGCGACGCAGAGCGGCCAGCGAAACGCCTCGTTCGCGCGCTCCACGGCCTCACCGGCGAACTCCGAGTCGGGGAACCGCGCCAGGAAATCGCGGAAGTCTTCGAAACCCAACTGCACATGGCAGGCGATGAACCCTTCGCAGCCAACACTATTCGACATTCGCGCGATCTCGTACGCCGCATCGTCCGCCAGTTGGCTGTCGGGGAAGCGCCGCAGCAGCTCCTCGAAGTGATAGCCATTGTACAGGTAATCGCCCCAGATCTCGGCGTGCCAGTACTCATCAGGGTGTGCCCTGGCGTGCTCCACGGCACGGTCGGTCTCCGCCCCATATCCCCTCATCACCGACTCGTACTGCTTCTTTAGCCGACCGAGGCGCAACAGCCGCGCCGGCGCCTCCCCGCCGTCCGGGTCGGCTTCGAGGGCGGCTTCCAGCTCGTCTATCTCCCGGCGCAGCGCGGCGGCCGGCGGCTCGGGCTCAGCCTCCGGCTCGGGCCCCCGATCCTCTACTTCGGCCCGGCACCAGCGCGCTCGCCACCCCACGGTCGTGTCTTCGGCGGCCGTCGGCTCGTCCACCGCGGGCACTGCGGAGTCGGCCGGACCTGTCTCCCTCTGCTCTCCAACTTCGCTTTCACAGGCCGGCCCTGCCGCGAGCGCCAGCAGGATGACATAGACAGACTTCGGCATGGCCCCTCACTCCAAGCGAATCAGCTCGGCCGCCGCCGCGTTCTCCAGGTACTGGAGCACGGCCTCGGCGGTCACCGTGCCGTAGTAGTGGGCGCCCGCCTCCCGGGCCTCCGCCGCCACGCAACGGTAAACGTAGAGCCCGCTCCGCTCGCCGTTCACCGCGTTCATCACCTCGAACGCCATCAGGCCGTGCAGACCACGCACGCCGCGGACGCGCCGGCGCCCGGTGAGGAACTCGGCCGGTCCGGCGATCAGCGCCGGCCGCAGCTCGCTGAGCCGCCGTTCCGCGTCGGAGAGTCGGCGTTGCGGCAGCGCGGTCCGCCCCGTCGCCCGGCGGTAGGCCAGCTCGAGCTCGCCGAGCGCTTGAGTCTCGCGCCGCGCCAGCTCGTCCAACAGCGGCGGCACGATGTCGCCGGCGCCGTCATCGATCTCGGCCAGCGAGCCGATGGCGAGCCGCTCGCGCTCGGCCGCGTAGTGGACCTGGTCGATCGCGTTGAAGTAGGCCGCGTCCTTGTCGGCGCCGGTCGCGATCCAGGTGAGCCCGAGCCGCAGGTTGCGGCCGAGGCGCTCGGCGCCGCGGCCGACTGTCTCGGCGGTGAGGGCGGGTAGCGCCGCGTCGTCGGCGTTCGCCATCGCGTAGGCCATGAGCGCTACGGCGGCGGCGCTGCGTCCCAGCTGGGTGCGGTCGACGTTCCAGAGGTCGTCGTCGCTGGAGTGAATGTAGTTGTCCGGCCAGTTGGTGAAGGTGACGCCGGGCACGCCGATCGGTTGCTCGTTGAACGTCATGTGGTCGGTGTTGTTGTGGAAGAAGATCATCTTGGCGTTGTAGCGGTGCCGGCTGCCGAGGTGCGACAGGTGGGGCTCGGGGTAGAAGCCGGTTCCCGCCTGCAGCTGGGCCAGCTCCGAGCTGTTCGCCTCGACCATGTAATCGATCACCGCTTCGACGACGTCGTTGAAGAAATGGAAGCGGGTCGCCGGCAGGCGCGTGACGTTCTGGACGCGCATCACGTCCTGCGCCTGGTTGGCGCCCGACATGTCCTGGTTGATGTTGACCCACATAGAGTGATGGGCGTCCGGGTTGTCGGCGAAGTACTGGCGCTGGCTGCTGATCTCGGTCACCCACCAGAAGCGGATGTTGCGGCGCGGGCGCGGCAGCTTGCCCTCATCGATCAGTCTCTCGAGCGCGCGGCCGATCTCCAGGATGTTGGCGCAGCCGCTGGCGTCGTCGTTGGCGGACGTCGCCTCCTCCTGCATGTGAGCGGTGAGCACGATGTCCTGCTGTAATCCGGGCTCGCCGCCCGGGATGAACGCCTCGACCATCACCTGCCAGGGCTCGGAGCCCTGGTTCGAGGTGAACTCCGACTCGACCACGGCGTGGACGATGATCGGCTCGTCGGAGCGCTGCAGGCGATTCCGCAGCTCGAGGCCCTGGCGCAGCGACAGACCGAAGACGAAGGTCGGCTCGAAGTCGGCCGAGCCGCCGCCGGCGCGGATCCACTGCAGCTGGTCGGGATAGCCGGCCAGCCCCTCGCCGAACGGGTCGGGGTACCAGACGACGCCCAGCGCGCCGCCGTCGCGCACCGCCCGTGTCATCGCGCCGGAGGCCGAGCCGTAGGTCAGCACGACCTTGCCCCTCACGTCGAGTGCGGCGAGCTCTTCCTCGCTGCCGGCGCCGATGTCGATCAGCTCGCCGGTCACATCGGTCGGCCGACTGTAGTCACCCAGATGGAGCGGCGACTGCAGCGTGCTGGCGATGCGCTCGGGCTCCGGCTCGACGATCCAGAGGTCGCCGAAGCTGGCGTTCCAGGGTGTGCCAGAGGATGCCTGTTTGATCAGGCTGACGTTCTCGAGCCCGTACTCCCGTGCCTTCGCCTCGAAGTACTCGGCCACCTTCCACAGCCCGTCGGAGCCGCCGCGCGGCCGGTGGAACTGGCTCTGGTAGCGGATGTGCTCGTATGAGGCGTCGCCGGATATCTCCTGCAGGATCAGCCGGGCCGGCTCGCGATCGAGGATCGGTAGTTCCTGAGCCGCCAACTCGAGGGGCGCGGCCAGAAGGAGCATTGCTATCAGACGCGCCGAGTATCTCATTGCCCAACGTGCCATCTTTTTCCTCCACCTCAGGTGAGCGACGTCGCGACCGGCGCCTACCTCGCGCCGACGATCCGCTGGATCAGCTGGGGATCGTCGGGCAGCAGGCCGGCGGCCGGCAGGCGCGTGACGAGCTCGCGCCAGGCGGGCCACATGTCGAACGACTTGTTGAAGAGCGGCAACGACTCGTCGACGCGGCCGATCGCCGCCAGGGTCGCCGCGTGCCAGAAGACCATCTCGTGGTTGTCGGGCGCCAGCGCTTCGGCTCGGCCGTACGCCTCGACCGCCCTCTCCACCTCGCCCTGCGTCATGTACTCGTCGCCGGCGTTCATGTAGTTGTAAGCGCGCGCCAGGGTGAGCAGTCGGCGCATCTCCTTTACCGGCTCCGGATGGTCCTCGATCCGCAGATCGAAGACGCGACCGCCCCAGGCCGGCAGGCTCGCATCACCGCTCACGACCAGCAACGCCGCCGACTGCCGGCCCCGGATGTCGCCGCCCTCCGCCTGCGCCGCCTCCAGCGCCGACATCATCTTCTCCGCCAAGTCGCCTTCCGTCGCTTCGAAGGCCCGCACCATCGCGTCGCAGACGGTGGGCTCGAGCATCAGGTTCGCCTGCACCGAGTAGCCGTCGCCCTCGTGATGGCAGTGCTCGATGATCGCGTGCTCACCGGTGTGGACCGCCACCTGCCCGTCGGCGTCGACCATCGCTACCTGGCGGACATCGGTGTGCTCGTCGCCGGCGAGTAGCGCCGCCAGTGCCTGGTCGGCGGTCTTGCCGGCGCGCATCAGCTCCAGGCCCAGCGGCCCGTAGGTCACCTCGACGAACGACTGGGTGGCGACGGCCCCGACCCCCGGCTCGGCCCACGAGACGATCGAGCCGACCGAGAACCAGTGGGACTGGACGGCCACACCCAGCTGGCCGCTGGCCGCGTCGCGGGCGACGACCGAATAGGTGTGGACGGGGCGCAGCGGGCGGACGGGCTGCTGTGCCTGTAACGCCGTGACGGCGGCGAAGATGCACGCTTGGACCGTAACGGTGATGAGCTGGCGGACCCTCATGCGCCCTCCTTGCCGTGACATGAGCAACTGGGTAGGGAAGTCATTATAGGACAAAGCGGCGGGAACCGGTATCGCCCGCCGGTGTATCTCCAAGACCCGTCACTTTGCTGGCGCCCCGCCAGCCCGAACTCGATCGCAGTGCCCGCCGACGTTCACCCGCACCGATACGGGACGGAGAAGTACGCGCATGAAGCGACTCGCCCCGGCGCTCGCCCTCATCGCCGCCGTCGTGGCCGCCGGCTGCTCGAACGAGACGAACGACCCGCTCGGCGTGTTCGGCGCCGCGGGCGATCTGAGCGGCACCTGGCTCGGCGTAGCGCCGGACGGCGCGCTGTTCAAGGACGACACCGCCGACCCCAACTGCAGCTACGAAGCGGACATGGAGCTGCTGCTCGATCAGCGGGGCGACAGCCTGAGCGGCACGATCGAGCTGACGATCCGCGACTACCTGGGCCCGATGACCGAGCCCTCGGTGCCTTGCACCGCCGTGGGAACGGTGACGGTCCAGGACCTCTCGGGCACGCGCACCGCCACGCAGGCGACCTTCACGCTGGCGGACGGCATCACGGTCTTCACCGCCGTCTGCGGCGACGATCGGTTGTCCGGCGAGCTCGCGGCGAACGGCGCGCCTGGCGCGCGTGGCACCTGGCGCGTCAAGAAGTGGTAGCTGGCAAAGACCGAGTTCGCATCGACCTACGACACTTCCCACTCAGATTCCCGGCTCACGGCTCCGGCTCGGTACGCCAAGAACTTTAGGCGGCCCCGGCGCGTATTGTTATCAGACAACGATAACGACTACTGACAGGCAGGACGCCGATGAGTACCGATATCCTGGCGCGCGCCCTGGCAGCGAGCGGCGACGACGGCAGTGTCTCGCGGCGCGGCTCGGAGCCCGAGGGCGCCCCCATCCTCGACGCATACAGTCAGGCGGTGATCGAGGTCGCCGAGCGGTTGCGGCCAGCGGTGGTGAACGTCTCGGTCTGGGACCGGCCGTACAGTCCGTGGGAGGATCCGCCGAGCGGGAACGGGTCGGGAATCGTGATCGCGCCCGACGGTCTGGTGGTGACGAACTACCATGTGGTGGAGAGCGCGCGTAAGGTCGAGTTGACGTTCGCCGACGGCGAGCTGGCGGACGCCGAGGTTCTGGGTCTCGATGCGGCGAGCGACCTCGCGGTGCTGCGCGCCGCGACGACGGGTCTCGCGGTCGTCGAGTTCGGCGACGCCGACAAGCTGAGAGTCGGCCAGCTGGTGCTGGCGATCGGCAGTCCCTACGGCTTCCACTCGACCGTGACCGCCGGGGTCGTCTCGGCGCTGGGCCGCTCGATGCGGTCGGCGGCCGGCCGCCTGATCGACAACGTCATCCAGACGGACGCGGCGATCAATCCGGGCAACAGCGGTGGCCCGCTGGTGACGAGCCACGCGCAGGTGGTCGGGATGAACACGGCGGCGATCGGGCGCGGTGCCGGTATCGGGTTCGCGATCCCGGTGAACGAGACGACGCGGCGCATCATCTCGGCGCTGATAACGTACGGGATCTACCGGCGCGCCTACCTGGGCATCGCGGGCCGCGAGCGGCCGCTCTACGCGCGCGAGGCGCGCCGCCTGACACGCGAGCAGCAGAGCGGCGTCGAGGTCGCCGAGCTCGAGGCGGCCGGGCCGGCGTTCATCGCCGGCATCCGCGTCGGCGACGTGATCGTCGCGCTGGACGGCGAGTCGGTGACGGGCATGGCGTCGCTACAGAGGGTGCTTTCTCCCGAGCGGATCGATAAGTTCGTAACGCTCGAATTGGTCCGACGCGACCAGAGACAGGAACTCACCGTCCGGCTGGGAGAATGGCCCGCACGTTGATCGCATCCGGCCGCCGGCCGCTGGCGCTGGCGGCGCTGTTCTGCCTCGTTCTACCCGGAGAGTCGAGATCGCAGGCGTCCACGCAGGGCGGCGCGAGCGCCGACTCGTTCGTCCTCGTGCTCCGTCCCGAGCCGCTGCGCGTCGCCGGGATCGACGTACCCATCGACCCGACCGTGGCGCCGTCGCCCGACGGCCGCTTCGTCGCCGCTCTGCAGACGCGGCCGCAGCCGCTGATGTGGATCGTGCCTACCGACGGCGCCAAGCCGTTCGCCTACCGTAAGACGTGGTCGGCCACCATGCTGCGCTGGGCGCGATCGGGTAACCGGATCGGCTTCGTCGCCGACGGCGGTCCGCCGCGGATCTGGACCATCGAGGTCGACCCGGCCACGGGCCGGGCGATCGACCCGCCCCGCATGCTCTACCGCGACGCCGTCAACGCGTATGCCTTCGCGCCGGACGGCGAGCGGATCGCCTACGTGCCGCGCAGCACGACGGCGGCGGGCGCAAGCGCGATCCATATCGTCGAATGGGAGAGTCGGGTGGTCCGCGTTCTGCTCCGCGAGAACGGCATGATCTACCATCTCGATTGGTCGCCCGACGGCGAGTCGATCTACTACGGCCTGGCTCCGGCGTCACCCGGTGAGGGCCCCGCACATCGGGTGCGCCGCGCCGACGTGCGCCGCGGCCGCGCGACCACCGTGCTCAGCGCCGGCGAGTTCCTGGGACTGTCGGCCGACGGCCTCTACGTGCTCTACCGGCCCGCCGGCTGGAGCCACGAGGACGGCAACATCGTGGAGCTGGCCGGCGTCGGCGGCCGGCGGCTGATGCGGATAGAGGTCGAGCCCGGGCCGGCGCCCCGTTGGGGCGCGATCGGGCCGGGCTCGATCGTTCAGGTCCTCCCTACGGAGGAAGGGGCCGCGATCCGGGCAATCCCTGCGTGCCCCTTCTGCTACATCCTCTCCTGGTAGCGGTTACTGCCGCGTGCAGGTGATTTCAGCCGTGGCACCGCTGTACGCTTGCCCGGCTATGCGGTCGGGCTCGATCGTCGTGAACCACACGCCCGAGAGCCCGCCGCGTTCGTCGATGATGACGAACGAGGTCGCCGCCGCACTGCTGTGCGAGACGATGATACGGTCCTGCGTCTCGTTGCTCCACGTCGCGCGGCCCCAATACTCGGCCGGTGAGCCGTGCAGCTCCACGGTACCGGTGATGACCCGCCCCCCGCGAGCGGGGATCGAGCAGTCCCAGATCCCGGTGATGTCCGGGCCCGGCTCGCTCGGCTCGAACACCTCGGGATGGAGGAAGGCCTCCATGATCAGCCCCGGCAGCGCCCCACCGGTGGGCGCCTGCGTCATGTTGCCGACGATGGCGATGACCGCGTTCTCCTGCGGGTAGACGGTGAACGAGGTGGTGCCGCCCACCGAGCCGCCGCCGTGCGAGGCCCGCACGATCTCGCCGTCCTCGACCACGGTGCCCCAGCCGATCCCGTAGCCCGTCGACTCGCCGTCGCTGGTCGCCTGCGACCGCCACAGCTCGGCGACCGTCTCCGGGTTCAGGAAATCGCCCCGCAGGTGCGCGAAGCCGAACCGCACCAGGTCCTCAGGCGTCGAGATGAAACCGCCGCCCGCCCACTTGTAGCTGTTGTCGACGAACGGCGCGTTCACCACCGCACCGTCCCTGTTACGCTCGTAGAAGCTCGTTCGGTGCGGGATGATACTGTCGGTGTAGTCGGGCGCCGTATGCACCAGCTCCAGCGCGTCGAACACGTTCTTCTGCATGTACGGCAGGAAGTCCTCGCCCGAGGCGCCCTCGACGATCGCGCTGATCAGGTTCCACCCGTAGCTCGAGTACGAGTAGCGCGTGCCCGGCTCGAAGAGCAGCGTGTCGTCCTGGAAGATCTCCAGCCCCTCGAGCACCGTGTCGTAGCGCCGGCCGCTCAGGAACTCCTGGTCACGGTAGTGGCGGATGCCGGCGATGTGGCCCGCGACCATCCGCGTGGTGATCGGCCAGCGCTTCTCCGGAAACGAAGGGACGTAGCGCTGGACCGGCGCATCGAGATCGAGCTTGCCACCCTCGACCAGCAGGCCGACCGCCGCCGCGGTCACCGGCTTCGAGACGCTGCCGATCCGGAACTTCGTCTCCTCCCAGACCGGCACGCGGTGCTCGACGTCGGCGTAGCCGAAGCCCTCCGACCAGACGACGCGGCCGTCGATCCCCACCGCCACCGACATGCCGGGCGTCCCGCTCTCCTCCATGACCGACGTTACCAGAACTCGGGCGAACTCGACCGCCTGCGCGTAGCGGGCGGGCACCTGCGCTTCGGCCAGCGCGCTCTGGGCGCGTAGCGCGGCCGGCAGGCCGGCGGTCCAGAGCGCGAAGGCGGCGAGCGCGATCGGGCGCGAATACCGTCGCAGGTTCACTATGCTTCCTCCGGTTGCAGCCATTCACAGATGTTTGACGTTCGGGCACATAATAGGGTCCTGGGCGATCGAGAGGTAGAGAGATCGGTGTGCGGTGTGCCGTGATGTCGAAGTTGAGACTATCAATACTACTGCATACCGCATACCGCACACCGCACACCGATCACCGGTCTCCCACTTTCGGACGCCCCGAGCCCGGCCCATCTTCAGGACGTCCGGAACCCAAGAACGGAGGCCCCGCATGAGCTATCTGGTCATCATCATCGTAGTCGCGGTCGTCGCGATCTTCGTTATCGGCCTCTACAACGCGCTGACGCGGTTGCGTGTCCGGGCCGACGCCGCCTGGGCCGACATCGATGCCCAGCTCAAGCGCCGCTACGACCTGATACCCAACCTGGTGGAGACGGTCAAAGGCTACGCCGGCCACGAGCGGGAGACGTTCGAGCGGGTCACCGAGATGCGGGCCGCGGCGATCAACGCGCAGGGCGTGGCGGAGCAGGCGCAGGCGGAGAACATGCTGACGTCGGCGCTGCGCTCGGTCTTCGCGGTGGCGGAGAACTATCCGCAGCTGCGCGCCTCGGAGAACTTCACGCAGTTGCAGCAAGCTCTGTCCGAGATCGAGGACAAGATCCAGGCGGCGCGCCGCTACTACAACGCGGTCGTGCGCGACTACAACACGAGAGTGCACGTGGTGCCGTCGAGCCTCGTCGCCTCGATGTTCAACTTCAAGGACCGGGAGTACTTCGAGCTCGAGTCGCCGGAAGAGCGCGAGGCCCCGAAGGTCGACTTCAGCAGCTAGGATCATGAACACGAGACACTTGACGTTCGCCTGCCTGGCGGTCGCGCTCGGCCTGGCGATCCCGGCCCGCGCCGCCGACGCGCCGGTCGTCCAGGCGCGACGGCTGACCATCACGCTGTTCGACGCGACCTACGACGTCGGGGTCGACGGCGCGATCGACGTTGTCGAGCGGATCACGGTCCGCTTCGAGGGCTCGTGGAACGGGATCTACCGCTGGATACCGGTGAAGTACGAGCTGACCGACGGCGGCCGGCATCAGATCTACCTCGACGTGCGGGCGGTGGAGGATGACGGCGGTCGCGAGTTGCGCCACGAGGTCGATCGCGAGGGCGCCCTGGTCAAGATCAAGACGTGGGTACCCGGCGCTCGTGACGCGGAGCGCACCATCGTCTACCGCTACCGGGTCGAGAACGGGCTGCGCTACTTCGAGGGCGACGAGGAGATGCAGTGGGCGCACGACGAGCTCTACTGGAACGTGACCGGCGACGAGTGGGAGATGCCGATCCTGCGCGTTCGGGCGCGGGTCAATCTGCCGGGCGCGGTGCGCGGCATCAGAGCCGTCGCCTACACTGGGCGGCAGGGCGCCACGGGCCGCGACTACGAGCAGACGATCAGCGGCTCGAGCGTCGCGTTCGAGACGACGCGCGCGCTCGCGATGCGCGAGGGGCTGACGGTCGTGGTCGGCTGGGAGCCGGGCGTCGTGGCGCGGCCGGCGGCGGCGAAGCAGCTGCGCTGGCTCATCCTCGACTACCTGTTCCTGCCGGTGCCGCTCATCGCCTTCCTGGTCATGTTCCGGCTCTGGCGGAAGAAGGGCCGCGACCCGGAGCTGGGCCGCTCGATCATGCCGCAGTACGAGCCGCCGGAGGAGATGAGCCCGGCCGAGGTGGGCACGCTGATGGACTTCAGCGTCGACCCGCGCGATCTATCGGCGACGATCATCGACCTGGCGGTGCGCGGCTACCTGAAGATCGAGGAGGTGCCCAGCAAGCGCCGCAAGCGGCCGAAGGACCACATCATCCACATCCTGCAGGATCCCGCCGGCGTCACCGACCTCAAAGACCACGAGCACGAGACGCTGCGATCGCTCTGGTCGCTGGCCGACAAAGCGAACGGCACGTACGCCGTCAAGGTGTCGGACCTCAAGCAGCAGTTCTATCGCCGCGTGCCGGTCATCAAGGCGGCGATCTATCGCCGGCTGACGACGCCGCCCAAGCTGTTCACGGCGCGGCCGGAGAACGTGATGGGCGCCTGGGCGGGCATCGCCGCCGTCGTCGGCCTGATCTGCGTGGCGATCGGGTTCCTCGCCCGCGCCCTGGCGATCGGGCAGCCGGTCGTCAGCTGGGCGTCGCTGATCGCGACGCCGGTCTGCGTCTTCGGCTTCGGTATGGCGATGCCGGCCCGGACGTTGAAGGGCGCCCGGCTGCTCAACCACGTGCTGGGGCTGCGCGAGTACATCGACCGGGTCGACCGCGATCGGCTCAGGTACGCGACGCTCGAGCACTTCGAGAAGCTGCTGCCGTTCGCCGCGGCGCTGGGGCTGGAGGAGAAGTGGACGGAGGCGTTCGAGGCGATCCTCGTCGAGCCGCCCCGCTGGTACGTCAGCCACTATCCCGGCCACTTCCACGCCGCCTACTTCTCCAGCTCGCTGGGCCGCATGACGACGGCGACCGGCGCGGCGCTGGTCAGCGCGCCACGCTCGTCGAGCGGCGGCTCGGGATTCAGCGGCGGCGGCGGTTTCTCGGGCGGCGGGTTCGGGGGAGGAGGCGGCGGCGGGTTTTAGACAGAAGTTCGATAGTTGAACGGCGAAATGTGAGGTGTGATCCGCTGCTCGAACTTCACACTTCACCACTCACCTATCGAACTTCTCTGCCTCCCCTACAACAGTCCCAGTTCTCTCATCTTATTGAACAGCGTCTTGCGGCTGACCCCCAGCCGCTCGGCGGCGCGCGTGCGGTTGCCGCCGGTCTCGCGCAGCGCGTCCAGGATCATGCGCTCCTCGACGGCGACCCGGGCACGATCGACGGCCTCCGCCAGCGTCGCCTGCGCTGCGCCGCCCGTGCCCGACTCGCGCGCCGTGTCCGTCGCGCCGGGCCCGCGCAGGCGCGCCGGCAGGTCGGCGGCGGTGACGCTACCTCCGGCGGCGAGCGCCAGCGAGCTCTCGAGCGCGTTCTCCAGCTCGCGCACGTTGCCCGGCCAGTCGTAGGCGATGAGCAGCGAGAGCGCGTCGGGGTCGAGCGGCAGCGGCGCGAGGCCGAGCCGGCCGGCGTGCTTGCGCAGGAAGTGGTCGGCGAGCGGGGCGATGTCCTCCGGCCGCTCCCTCAACGCCGGCAGGTGCACGGCGACGACGTTGAGCCGCCAGAACAGGTCCTCGCGGAAGGTCCCCGCCTCGACCTCGGCCTTCAGGTCGCGGTTGGTCGCGGCGATGAATCGGACGTCCACCGCGATAGCGCGCTCGCCGCCGACGCGCCGTATCTCGCCGCCCTCGAGCGCGCGCAGCAGGCCCGCCTGCGCGGCGGCCGACAGCTCGGCGACCTCGTCGAGGAAGAGCGTCCCGGCGTTCGCCTGCTCGAAGGCGCCGCGCCGCGCCGTCTTGGCATCGGTGAACGCGCCGCGCTCGTGCCCGAAGAAGCTCGACTCGATGAGCGTCGGCGGGATCGCGCCGCAGTTGACCGCGACGAACGGGCCGTCCTTGCGGTTCGAGTGCCGGTGGATCGCCCGGGCGACCAGCTCCTTGCCGGTGCCCGTTTCGCCGGAGACCAGCACGGTCGTATCGAGCGGCGCGATCTTGCCGATCATCCTGAAGACCGCATCCATGGCGCCCGACTGGCCGACAATGTTCTCGGGGCGGAAGCGCTCGTCGAGCTGCGACTCGAGGACCTCGACGCGGCGCTCGAGTCGCCGCATCTGAACCGCCCGCAGCACGGTCAGCTTCAACTCCTCGTTGTCGAACGGCTTCGTGACATAGTCGAGCGCTCCTTTGCGAATCGCGTCGACCGCCGAGCGGATCGTCCCGTGTGCCGTCATGATGATGAAGACCGGTGTCGCCGGGCCCAGCGCATCGCGCAGCCGCTCCATCGTCTCGACGCCGTCGATACCGGTTAGCCGCAGGTCGATGAGCGCGACGTCGGGCTCGAAGTCGGGCGCGCGGCCGACCGCCGCCTCACCGCTCTCCAACGCCAGGACCTCGTATCCGGCGTCGTCGAGCACGGTGGTCAGGATACCGCGCAGCGTCTTCTCGTCGTCGACGACCAGAACTCGTGGCTTCATCATGCGTGCCGCTCCGGCAGACGGATGCTCACCGTGCTGCCGACCCCGATCTCGCTGTCCACCTCGATCTCACCGCCATGACGCTGCACGATACCGTAGCAGACGGAGAGACCGAGCCCCGTCCCCTCTTTCTTGGTGGTGAAGAACGGATCGAAGATGCGCTCCCGGTCCTCGAGCGCGATACCGCAGCCGCTATCCTCGATCCGGATCTCCGCCGCACTCCCGACCCGCTCGACCGCGATCGACAGCGTGCCGCCGTCCGGCATCGCCTGTAGCGCGTTCATCATGACGTTGAGCACGACCTGCTTGATCAGATTGCCGTCGGCCGCGAGCGGTAGCGACGCGGGGCCGTCGATCTTGACCGTCACACCGCTCACCCTGGCGCGCGCATCGATGAGCGCGGCGGCTTGCCGGACCAGCTCGGCCAGATCGACGCTCTCGAACTTGACCTGCGCGGGCCGCGCGAACGAGAGCAGCGCCTCGACGATCTCGTTGATCCGATCGACCTCGGCCAAAATGTCGTCGATCAGCTCGGCGCGCGGGCTCGTATCTTCGTAATCACCCCGCAGATGCTGGATCGCCGAGCGAATCGAGGTCAGTGGATTGCGGATCTCGTGTGCCGCGCCGGCCGCCATCTCGCCGGCCGTCGCCAGCCGCTCGGCCCGATAGAGCCGCCTCAGCCGGTCGCGCTGCTCGCGGATCAGCGCGGCGTTCTCGAAGGCGAGCGCCGCCTGGCCGGCGAGCACGCTCAGCAGCTCACGCTCGCCGGGGTCGAGCCCGAGCGCCGGGCCGGCGCCGGCCGGCCCGACGGCGATGAATCCCCTCAGCTGATTCACCGCGACGAGCGGGAAGCAGGCGGCGACGCCCAACGACTCGAGCGCGCGACGTTCGGTCGCATCGAGGAAGTCGACGACACCGGGCTGTTCGGCGAGTACGAGCGGAATCTCGTTGACCTTGAGCCAGCGTGCGAGTCGGCCGTCGCTGGGGAAGCTCGGCGCGTCGGCGAGGGCCGCATCGATACCGCGGGCCGCGGCGAGGCGGAAGGGTGTGCCGTCACTTTCACGCAGGAAGATGGCTACGCGGTCGAGGCCGAAGAACTCGCGGAGCTTGGCCGGGATCGCGGTACGCAGCTGGTCCTCGTCGACGACGAGCGTCAGCGAGCGGCTGAACTCGTTGACCGCCTGGCGGTAGTCCCTGGTTCGGTGGGCGCGTCGACCTCTGAGCTTCATACTACCGATCTACCCGCCGACCGCGGCGGCGTCAAATCGCCGGGAGGGGGGGAGGGGGGGAGGGGGGATCGGAGTTTCCGGAGAGGCTCGATATGTGAACGGCGAAATGCGAAGTTCGAGGGGACAGGCTCACATTTCACATCTCAACACTCACATATCCAACTTCTCCGCCCCACCCCCCGCTACAGCAGACCACGCTGGAGGGGCTAGCGGCGCGCCAAGCGCATACCGAACGCGACGACCCCGACGACCAGGGCGAGCAGCGCCAGCAGCAGCAGGCCGGTGCCCAGCCAGTTGGCGGCGGCGGCGACGTGTACGCGAATCGTCTTGTCCTCGGTCTCGACCTGACGATCGGCCGCCGCCGATACCGTGCGCAGCCGCGCCTCGTAGTCGCCGACCATCACGTCGGCCGGCGGCACGAGCGTCAGTCTGACCCGGCGCTCGGCATCGACGCCCAGGTCGGTAATCAGCTCGGGCTCGACGCGGGCCTCCCAGTCGAGCGGCGCCTCGAGCCGGAAATGCAGATTGTCCAGTCGGCGGCTGCCGCTGTTCCGGACAGTCATATCCATCGTCACCGCCTCGCCGGGGCGGATCTCGTGATACAGGTTCAACGCCCGCAGCTCGACGCGCCCGACACCGCGCGGCACGAGCTCGAGGCTCGCCTTACCGGTCGGCAGCGTATCGACTGCCGTCGTGTCGCCGGCGGCCAGCGCCTCGAGCAGATCCGCGTGCGAAGCCTCGTCCATCGCCAGCACCCAGAAACGGATCGGCTCGTCGATCGCGAACGACTCCGCCGCCCGCTGCGGCAGCAGCGCCGTCAGCTGCAGGTCCTTCTGGCTCTGGCCCTCGGGGAAGCGGATCTGGTTGAGCCGCGCCCCGGTCGCCGGGTCCCTGAACTCATAGAGGATGTCGCGCGGCAGGCCGACGGCGACGAGCCGGAATACGTTGTCGTCGCCGGTGAAGCGCTCGAGCTGGAGATCGTAGGTCGCCTGGCCGCCGAGGTCCGCCTCCTGTGAGAATTGGACCGATTGCACGGTCACGATGTTGGCGGACGCGTCCTTCTCGAGGAAGACGGTCTTCTCTTCGATCTTATCGGCGTAGTTGACCGAGACGACGACCTCATCGGCGTCTGTCAACAGCCGAAACCTCACCGTCACCGGCTCGCCGACCCGCATCGTCGCGATGTGATGCTCGTAGGGGCTCGAGATGGTGGCGCCCGAGATGCCCGGCTCGGCTTTCAGGCTGACGTAGACGTTGCTGATCTCGTCCGGCTTCAAGCTCTCGAGCAGGTCCTCCTCGATCAGCTCCGAGAGCTTCGCCGACTCGATGCTGCCGCCAGTCGTATTGCGGAGCGTCAGTCGGACGTAGCTCTTGCCGTCCGGCGCCCGACTCTTCACCGCCCGATCGATCGTTACATGCGGCGATGCGAAGATGACCGCCAGCGACTGCTGCAAGTAGTTCACCCGCGCCCGCTCGAACGACTGCCGCACATCGGCCAGCTCCTGCTCCGAGATCAGGCCACGCTCGAACAGCTCCAGCGCACGTTGATGCTCCGCCGCCGCCCGCTCGTACTCCGCCTGCGCCCGGACGAGGCCCAGCAGACGGTACTGGTCGTCCCTGGGGTCGTAGGCGCTCTGGATCACCTGGCCGGCGAGCGGGGTCGCGTATGCGGGCAGCAGGCCGACGGTCATGATCGTGATGAGGCTCCAGCCGATCAGCCGGTGCCGCGCCACACTAACGAAGCCGCCCATGAGACCAGCGCTCCTATCGCACATCGTAGCCGTTGAATCCCGCCACCCCGACGGCGAGGAAGGCGAAAGCGAAGAGCAGCAGCAGGCCGATCTGCGGCGCCGCCGCGACGACCCGTCCGGCGAGCGACTCGGGCCGGTAGCTGAAGGTCGGCACGCTGGACAGATCGATATGCGTGTTCCACCAGTCCACGGTCGGGTCGATGGCGATCAGCGAGTCGGTCAGCGCGCGCCGCCAGGGCATGAACGTCGTCTGTGCGAATGCCTCGGCCTGAAGCTCGCGGCGCTGCTCGGCGCGCAGGCCGGTGCCGGTCAGGTCGAGCGCGGCGAAGACCCAGGCCGGGTACGGCGAGACCGAGGACAGACGCCGGGTCGCGCGGATCTGGGCCTCGCGCTCGATCTCGAAGTCCGCCCACAGCGCATCGATCGCCTCGCTCTGTATCCGATTGGCGGTGCGCCAGGCCGAATCGCTGGCCGCCCTCAGCGTATCGAGGACCGCCGCCAGCCGCGGATCGGTGGTCAGCGCCGTCCGGCGTGCCTGCTCGTCCAGCGCCAGGAAGCCCTCTATCTCCGGATGCCGCTCGCGGATCGGCGCCAGGTACTCGCGGCTCAGCCGATTACCCAGCTCGTCGCGCTCGGTATCGCCCATCACGCGGACGCGACGCTGCAGCTGTGTCAAGCTGTCGGTCGGTCGCAGTTCGCCCGCGATGTAGGGGCTGAGCGCGGGCACGATCAGGATGAAGACGGCCCAAGCGGCGAGCGAGACGACCAGTGAGGTGCGGGCCGTGCGGGTCCAGGCCGAGATCATCACACCCAGACAGACGAACGCCGTCACGTAGATCGCCGCCGCGGCCGCGAGCACCGTCGCCGCGCCCCACTCGCTGGCGGACCACTCGAGGTTGGGCGACCCGGCGATGACCAGTGCGCCGGTCAGCATGCCGGCGGCCAACGGGACGAGCAGCGCCAGCGCGCGGCCGACGGCCTTGCCGACCACGATACTCACCCGCGAGATGTCGTGTGCGACGAGCAGCCTCAGGGTCCCGTCCTCGCGCTCGCCGCTCATCGCGTCGTGGGCGAACAGCAGGGCCAGCAGGCTGAACAGCACGCCGACCACGACCGCCAGGTCGGGCAGCGGATAGGCGACGGCCAGCGGGTCGTTATCGAGCGATTCGAGGTTCGCGTTCTGGTGCAGCCCCCTCACCACCGCGGTCATCGGATTGGGTCGGTCGGGCAGGTACCAGGCGCCGAGCCGGTTCAGGTGGCCGTGCTGGCGCAGCGACTCCTGCCTGTCCGCCACCGCGCTACCGTAGTCGGCCAGGTCGCGCGCGTAACTGCGTGTCAGGACGGTGACGGTCGTCGCGACCAGGCCGAAGACGATGACCGCGACCACGAGGAACCGGCCGCTGACCAGCAGCTCACGGCACTCTTTCCATGCCACCAATCGCCAGGAGACGGCAGCCTGCTTGTTCATCGGATGTCGTACCGGTTGAGAGCGACGAAGAGGACCAGCGTGGCCAGCGCTCCGATCACCACGATGGCGGCCAGGTCGGCGCGCCCGTCCGCCAAGACCCGGCCGAGCGTGGCGCGACTCTCGGTGAAGGCCGGGTATTCGACCTCGGCACCGGCGTTCCGACTCTCGAAGACGAGCGGCAGGATCGCGCCCGTGTAGCGCCGCACGTCCCGCTTCAGCCGCGCCTCGTCGACCACCGAGGTGCCCAGCATGCGGGTCGCCAGCCCGTCGAACGCGCCGGCCGGTGAGAGGCGCACGAGAGACGCCGACGTCCGGGCCAGCGCGCCCAGCTCGCCGGCAACGCGATCGCTCACCTGCTCGCCTCGGCGATGCATTTCCGCCCAATGCTCCTGGAATACCGGACCGGTGCGACCGGCGCGTCGCTCCTCGTACGCCCGCATCATCTCGCTGCCGAAGATTCTGGAGCGCTCGGCCGTGACCAGCGCCAGCGGTCTGACGTGCGCGATCTGTCGCGCGGCCAGGACACCGAAGCTCGGGATCACGAACACGACCACGACCCAGGTGAAGAGCGCCGCGACCAGCGCCGTGCCGGATCGGTGGAACAGCGCCGAGATGGCCACCGCTATCGCATAGCAGACCGAGAGGTAGACGGCGGCGAGCGCCAGGAAGGCGAGAATCCGCGCCCAATCGTCGCCGCGCAGCGCGATCCCGAAGACCGGACGCGCCAGCACCAGCCAGAGCGCCGTGGCTAGCGCGATGGGTGTCAGGAAGGCCAGCCAGCCGCCGAGCCACTTACCCACCGCGATGGCACCACGCGACGCGCCGCTCGATACCATCAGCTTCAACGTGCCGCGTTCCTTGTCGCCGCAGATCAAATCGAAGCCGAACAGGAACGCGACGAGCGCGAAGACCACACGGAACAGGTAGAGCCAATCGGGGGTCGGGAAGAGGCCGAACAGCGGGTTTGCCGAGGCCTGGCTGCCGCCGATGTCGATGCCGATCACACTGACCTCGAAGCTGCGGCCCATCGCGTCGTCGAGCCCGCGCGCGAAGACCGACAGCGGACTGGGCGGCGCGACGGCGATCGGCTGCGTGGGATCGGGCCGAATCACATCGTAGTTGGCGCGTCGCGCATCGTAGTCCCGGTCCATCACGTAGAGGCCGGTGCCCAGCAGCGCCAGCGCGATGACGAACAGCAGCAGCGCCCGCCCGGTGAACAGCGCTTCGGAGATCTCACGTCGCGCGATCGTCCAGATCATGCCGCCGCCTCCACCTCCATGTAGTCGAGATAGAGCCGCTCGAGGTCTTCCTCGGCCAGCTCGCGCCGCGTGCGCACCATCACCAGCCGACCTTCCTTCATGATCCCGACCCGGTCGGCGTGCTCCTTCGCCCGGAAGATGTCGTGCGTGCTCATGAAGATCGTCTTGCCCTCGCCACGCAGCTCGCCCAACAGCGCCATGAACTCGGCGGCCGCCTTCGGATCGAGCCCGGCGGTCGGCTCGTCGAGAAGCACGTTCGGCGCGTCCTTCACGATCGCGATCGCGATGCCCAGCTTCTGACGCATCCCCTTGGAGAACGTCTTCACACGCTGCTCGAACGCCTTCTCCTGCAGACCCACGCGCCTCAACACCATGTAGTAGTCCTCGCGGCCCAGCTCGCGCCGCCCGCTCAACTGCGCGAAAAAGTCCAGGTTCTGACGCGCCGTGAAGTTGCCGTACAGCATGACGTTCTCCGACACGTAGGCCGCGTTCCGCTTCGCCGCCAGCGGCTCCCGCGCCACCTCGATCCCGTCGATCCGCGCCGACCCGTCCGTCGGAACGATGAAATCGAAGAACAGGTTGATCGTCGTCGTCTTGCCCGCCCCGTTCGCGCCCAGCAGACAGAAGATCTCGCCGGGCTCGACGGTCAGGTTCAGGTGATCGAGGGCGAGCAGGCCGTCCTCGTATCGCTTGGTCAGATCGATCGCCTCGAGCATGGGCCCCTCGGGGTCGCGGTGGTCGTCGTACAGGCTGCCGGTCTTCGCGCTGCGGTTAAGGCGAGCATCGTGCCAAAGCGGCCCGGCGGGCCCTGTCCCGTAATATGTTGATATTGCAGGCAGTTACGCGGTCGGGCGCCGCTCCGCCGTCGCCCGGCCGGGTAACGCGTTACCCGATCGCCCGATCCGACGGGTCGCCCGTTTCCCAGGCTCTGGCACGAACGAGCGCCGAGCCATTACCTTCACCCCACACCCGTTGACTATTGGGAGCGGCGCTGTAATTGGTACGTGCACCGGAACCGGGGGCCTGAGCCGACGTACCGGCAGAATCGACGAGCCGAACCCCCTCAGCCGCTAAGGAGGGCAAGCCGATGGGACTGAAAGCGAGAAAGCCGGCGAAGAAGAAGCCGGCGGCGCGGAAGAGCACTCCCGCCAAGAAGCGGGCAGCGGTCAGCAAGAAGCGGCCGGCGGCCCGCCGGAAGGCGGCGCCGAAGAAGCCCGCCAGGAAGCCACCGGAGGAGAGGGCGCCGGCTGCGCCGAAGGCAGCGCCACCGCCGCCGCCACCGCCACCGCCGCCACCGCCACCGCCGCCACCGCCGCCACCCTGGACGCCGCCCAAGGCGCCGCCGCGGCCGACCTACGAGCCGGAGCCCGAGCCGCCGGAGGAGCCGGAGGAGGAGCGCGAGCGATACGATTGGGGTCGGGGTGACGAGGACGAGGATCGCGGCGACCGCTGGTGAGGCGGCGCCGTCCGCAACCGCATCTCCATCGCCATCGCCATCGATGGCGATGGAGATGGGGATGGCGATGGCGATCGGGAGTCTCTACCTGCCGAGGGGGCTCGGGTCGATGTAGACGAGGTAGTCGCGGATTCGATCGCCCTCGAAGCGAAGGATCTTGGTGAAGGGGACGGATACGTCGCGGCCGTCCCCTTTCGTGTAGGTCACGACTCCCTGGCAGACCACCGAGCCCTCACGCTCCCAGGTATCGACCACCTGGTGCCGCAGCGCCTCCAGCGACCCGAAGAACGCGGACACGTAACGGCGGATCGGCTCCTTACCCTGCACCGCCGGCTCGCTGCCGTAGCGGTACACGGCGTTCTCGGTCAGCAGCGCCGCGAACGCGTCGGCGTCCTTCGCGTCGACCGTCTCGAACACCTTCGCCATGCGTTTCTTCATCGTGCTCACCTTCCGATCGTCACCCGGTCACCAGCCTCGCGACAGGGAGGGTGCGACGGTGGGCCACTCGCACGCGACCGCTCACCGCGGCGGTCAGCGTGGCGGCGGCTTGATCAGCCGTTCCAGCAGGCTGCGGCCCGCGGCACCGAAGCGCCGTTCCAGCTCTTCCCGGAGCGCCTCGGTATCGAGCTGGACCTGGGGGCTCGACATGGTGCCGCCGAGCCCGAGGCCGACCTGGATCGCGTCGTCGCCGCCCGCCAGCTGACCCAGCAGGTTGCCGAGCAGGCCGCCGCCGCCCTCGATCAGGCCCGCCTCACGCAGTGTGGCCATCGGCAGCTCGAGCTGGAGGTCGAGGTCGAGCGCGCCGCCCAGCCCGGCGGAGCCGCCGACCGCGCCACTCAGGTCACTACCGGCGAAGCTCCAGTCCCGGACCAGGAAGTTGCCGCCCTCGATCTCGAACGGGCCGCCCAGCTCGCTGAAGCCGGACAGCCGGGTCGCGTCGAGCTTCAGCTGGCCGGCCACGGCGTTCACCAGCCCGAAGTCCTGGAAGCGGCCCTGCTTGAACGTCGCGCGCCCGCTGGCGTTGAACGCGTCGGGCGCCGGCAGGAAGCCCTCATCTATAGATGTGCTACCGGCGACGTTGAAGTCGACCACACCGCTCAATGCCCGACCGAGCCGCGTCCAGCGCTGCACGAAGTCGCCCGCCTGGCCGCCGCTCAGCCGCAGATCGTAGTCGAGCCCGAACGGCGGCCGGCCCTGACTGAAGTCGAGCGTCAGGCCGCCGCTCACCGTGCCGCCGTAGAGGCCGCCGCTGAGATCCCGAATCTCGAGCACCCCGTCCCGCACGACGACGTTGAAGCTGATGTTCCGCGCCCGGGTCGGCGGGTTCACGAGCTCGGCGATCCGCACCCGACCGCTCGCACTGATCGGCGGCAGCGGCGGCGTCTCGGCGTAGCGCTCGCGGGCCAGCTCGCCCGGATCGCGACCGGCGACCTGCTTACCGGCGAGCCGCGCCGTGAGCAGGTCCGAATAGCCGGGCCCGCCGGTGTCGGCCGCCATGATCTCGCTCAGGTCGAGCCGGCTCGAGTTCACCGCGAACTCGAGGCTCGGCAGCGCGCCGCCTTCACCGCGACTCAGGGCATAGGCGAGTGCGCCCGCGGCGTCGAACGACAGATCGAGATCGCTGCCGCCCAGCCGGACCGGAATCCGCTCCGCCGTGACCCCGGTGCCGGTCAGCCGGATCGTGGCCGACGCGATTCGAGCGGGCACCGCGAGCGACGGGCTCTGGTAGGAGACGTCCGACAGCGCGATCGGCCCCGTAACGCGGAGCTGCTGCGGCTCGCTGCCCGGACCGGAAAAGCCGAGCTCGAATCGCGCCGTACCGCCCATCGGCGCCGCGCCTTCACGCAGCTCGGCCAGCCGGCCCAGATCCAGCTCGCCCGTCACGCGGCCGTCCACGCGACGGGTCTCGAAGTCGGAAACGGCGAGCCGCAGCTCGAACGGCCGGCCCAGCAGGTCACCGGTGAATGAGGGCAGCGACAGCGACTCGAGATCGAAAGTCGCCCGACCGCTACCCTCACTGAGCAGCTGGCCGTAATCGCCGTAGGCGGCGCTCAGGTCCGACAGCTGTAGCGTGCCCTCGACCGCCGGCTTCCGGCCGGCGCCGATCGGACCCCGCACCGTCAGGTAGAGCCGCGAGCTGCCGGTCGCCGTCACCGCCTGCGGCCGCAGCTCCGCGGGCAGGCTGGCCAGGAACGCCGCGATGTCGACGTCGCCCGACTCGAGGGTGAACTCGATGCTGCGCTCGCCCATCAGGCCGCGAACGACCCCGCCGCCGCCCGCCGAGACGTCGCCCATCGCGATCTCGACCTCCTCCAGCGCCAGACTGTCGCCCGGCAGGTCGAGCAGTAGCGCGTAGGCGATCTCGAGATCCGGCAAGACGAGGCTGTCGGCGCCCGCTTCCGGGACGACGGTGCGGATCGCGCTCAGCCCGATCGTGCCCCGACCCGCCATCGCCCGCTCGTTACCCGCGGCACGCTCGGCCTGCAGCCGCGCGTCGAGCTGCAGCCGCGCGACCCGACCGCTCCGCGCGTCGGCGTAGTAGACCGTCCCATCGCTGAGCGCCAGATCCGACACCACGAACGCTCCCGCCGCCGCTGCGTCCGCACCTTCGCCCGCGCCCGCACCCTGGCCCGCGGCGGCGCCTGCACCCTCACCCTCGGCAGCGGCCGCGGCCTGCGCCGGCGGACCGAGCAGGCTCAGGTTGCTGGTCCCGTCGGCCAGGACCTCGTAACGGATCGCGGGGCCCAGCAGCCGCAGCCGGCGCAGCTCGAGCTCCTTACGCAGCAGCGGCCAGAAGCGGACCTGCAGCTCCAGCGCGTCGAGCGCGAGCGCCGGCTCGGCGCTGAAGCCCGGCGGGTTCGCGATGGCGAAGTCGTCGAGCCGTACGGCGATCCGCGGGAAGACACGGAGCCGCACGTCGCTCAGCGTGACGTCGCTGCCGACCCGCTCCTCGATGCGCGGCACGATCATCGCCCGCAGCTTCTCCGGCGGCAGGAGAACCTTGAGGGCGATGGTGCCGGCGACGGCGATCAGCGCCAGCGCGGCGACCGCGATGATCAACCAGCGCGGCAGCCGGAAACCGCGCGACCGTTCTGCGGAGTGCTCGTCAATCTTGTTCATGCTCCTCAACCGCGTCCTGGAGTTCGAGCTGGTGGTCAACCGTTGGTGCGGCCGAGTCGGGCCGGGCCGCGTGCCTCACAGACATATTATAGCACCTACCGCAACAAACCGACGCCGGAACGACCGTGGCTGCGGCTTGACTCCCGCTTGACCGCAGCGCGCGATCATGGCTGCGAGATCTTTGAATGGAGGGACGCCATGATCCGCACGGTTCTTTCGGTCGTCTTGATGCTCGCCGCGGTCAGCGGCCCGGCGCTCGCCCAGACCGACGCCGCCTCCGAGTTGCGCGTCGGCGACAAGGTCCGCCTGCGCGCCCGGCACGGCGAAGGCAGGTGGTGGGTCGGGACCGTCACCGCCCTGAGCCCCGACACGTTGTGGATGCAGCGCGGCAACTCGCCCAATACGCTCGGGTTCGCGTTCGCGACGACCGGCGAGCTGGAGGTCAGTCGCGGCAAGAAGCCGAACTTCGCGCCCGGGCTCCTCTACGGAGCTCTCGTCGGCGCCGCCTTCTTCGGCACGGTAGGCTTGCTGAGCGGAGACGACTCGGATGCGAGTCCTGGCGAACCCATGATCGAATGGGAGGACAACGCATTCGTCGCGGCCGCCGTCGGCGGCGTTGTGGGGGCCGTGCTGGGCGGCTTCTTCGGTGCCCTGAGCCACGGCGACCGCTGGCAGGCCGTGCCCCTAGATGAAGTGGCCGTGCACCTGTCGCCCCGCCACGACGGCGGCGTGACGCTGTCGATCGCCTACGGCTTCTGACGCGGATGCCCGGCGAGCGTCTTCGCCCGGGCGAGCACGCGGTCCAGCATCTTCGGTGTGAGCTTGCCGGTGAACGTGTTCTGCTGGCTCGGGTGGTACGATGCGATGACGGCAAGTCCTGGGTCGCGCAGCTCGAGGACGGCGCCGTGCCCGAACTTCGGCGCCGGCGCCGGGACGCCGAGCCCGCGGTCGCGCAGCAGGCGCAGCACGTGGGCGAAGGCGTAGCCGCCCAGGGCGAGGATCACCTCCACGCCTTCCAGAAGTTCCAGCTCGCGTTCCAGATAGTCGCGGCAGTTGTCCCGCTCCTCGGGCGTCGGCTTGTTGGCGGGCGGCGCGCAGCGTACGGCGGCGGTGATGTAGGCGCCGCTCAGCGCGAGGCCGTCGTCGCGCGACCTCGACTCGGCCCGATTCGCCAGGCCGGCGCGGTGCAGGGCCGCGTAGAGGAAATCGCCGGACCGGTCGCCGGTGAACATGCGGCCGGTGCGGTTGGCGCCGTGGGCGGCGGGCGCCAGGCCGACGACGAGCAGCCAGGCCCGCGGGTCGCCGAACCCGGGCAGCGGCCTACCCCAGTAGTCGTGGTCGGCGAAGGCGGCGCGCTTCTCCCGCGCCACCCGTTCGCGCCAGGCGACCAACCGGCTGCAGCGGCGGCAGCGCACGATCTCTCGCGCCAGCCGCTCCAGCGCCGCCCGGTTATCGGTCTCGCTCTCCATCTCCACCTCCTCCCCATCGCCATCCCCATCCCCATCGCCATCGATGGGGATGGCGATGGGGATGGCGATGGCGATGGGGAGTGTCAAGACTTGAACATGGCCCCCGCCTCCTTTAATTGGATGGACTTTGCAACCGACGCAACCGGAGGGGTATGAGACCGACGCGAGGCTTCCTCGTCATGCTGGCGATCGCCGCGACCGCGCTCCTGGTCATGGCGGTCATCGACTACTTCCGGCCGATCCCGCCGGAGGTCCAGCTGCGGGCGCTACGCACTCAGCTGAGCGAGGCGCGCAGCGCCGCCGATTCCTGCCAGGCCGCGCTAGCCGATGAGGAGGCCCGGCTGCGGGCCAGCGATGCGCGGTTCGACACGCTGAGGAGCATGATCGACTACTACGAGGGGCTCGACCCACGGGGCGTGCCGGCCGACAGCTACGACATCTACATCGCGATCTTCAACGACTACAACGCCGCGATCCCGGCCCGCGAGGACGCCGGCGACACGCTGCGCGCGCACGAGCAGGCGTGCCGCGCGATCATCGAGCGCCACAACCTGATCGCCGACTCCGCACTGGCGCTCGCCCGGGAGCTCGGGGTCCTGCGCGACACATCGACCATCGAGCCGGTTCAGTAGTCACTCATCCCCATCGCCATCGCCATCCCCATCCCCATCGGCATCGATGGGGATGGCGATGGGGATGGGGAGGGGGAGTGTACGGTCTGGCCCGAGGACCGCGATTCTCACAGATTGGGGGCTGTGGTTCCTCGATCGGCCCCACACACAATCTTCTGACCACCGAGATCGCTCGATGAGCAAGAAGCTTTGGGATGTCATCATAGTCGGCGGCGGACCCGCCGGGATCGCCGCAGCGCTCAGGCTCGCCCGCGAGGAGCTCGACGTGCTGGTCGTCGAGGCCGCGGTCTACCCGGGCGCCGAGAACTGGTCCGGCGCCGTCTACTTCGCCGAGCGGCTGGCCGACCCCGCGGTGCTGGGCGCCGACGAGCTGGAGCGGGCGCCGTACGAGCGGCGCGTGGTGAAGCGCGGCTTCTTCGCCACGAACGGGCTCAGCATGCTGGGCGCCGAGTACACCAACCCTGAGACGTTCACCCACTGCTACACGGTCCTGCGTCCGATCTACGATCGCTACCTGGCGGAGCGCGCCCGGGCGCTGGGCGCGACGATCCTGGCCGAGACGACGGTGGACGGGCTGATCCGCAAGGGCGACCGCGTGATCGGCGTGCACAGCGACCGCGGCCCGCTGTACGGCGACGTCGTCTTCCTGGCGGAGGGTGACGCATCGCATCTGGTGAGCAAGGAGGGCTTCGAGCGCGACGTGGTGCGGTCGAAGGCGAGCGGGCAGCCGGCGTTCCTGCAGGGCGTGAAGGAAGTGATCGAGCTGGATGCGGCGACGATCGAGGAGCGTTTCGGCGTCGGGCCCGGCGAAGCCGCCTGCTACGAGATCATGCTGCGCAACGGTGTGCTGGACGGCAAGCCGGTCCGGCTCAACATGGCGGGCCTTCTGTACACGAACCGCTCCAGCGTCTCGATCGGCCTGGTCCTGCCGCTGGAGAACCTGACGGCGTTCGGCGGCGACTACAACACGCTGATGGAGTGGTACAAGGCGCTACCGTCGATCGCGCAGCTCATCGCCGGCGGCGAGTCGACGTCGTACGGCGCGAAGATCATCCGCGCCGGCGGCCTGCGCGAGCTGCCGCAGCTCGTCGATCACGGCGTCGCGATCGGCGGCGCCGCCACCGGGATCGGCATCGATTTCCCCTACCCGAACTTCACCGGCCCGGCCTGCGCGATGGGCGCGCTGTTCGCCGAGTCCGTCATCGAGCTGAAACAGAACGGCGGCGAGCCGACGCGCGAGCGGCTGGAGGAGCTGTACGTCAGGCCGCTCGAGGCGACCCACTACTATAAGGACGTCAGGCACCTGCGCGACTGGCCCGCCTTCATCGAGCAGAGCGAGGCGCTGTTCGGCCGCGGCCTCGACATCATGCTGGGCGGCATCTACACCGCGACCCGGCCGCAGCTCAATACCGTCCGCACCTGGTGGCAGGGCGTGCGAGTGGTCGGCGAGACGCTGAAAGGGCGCTGGCTGAAGACGCTGGGCGACCTGCGCGGCGGCTCGAAGGCGCTGCGAACCGGGCGCTACTCGCTGAAGCACGCGCCGCTGGCGATCCTGCTCGCCATCCCCAACACGCTCGCCGCCTTCGTCCCGTTCGTCTACGGCCGCGGTCGCGGCCAGCTGAAGTTCAGCTTCTGGACGACGGGCGAGGAGTCGCGGCGGATGCCGTGGTACAAGCGCTGGGCCTGGGCGCGCTACCGGTCGGCGCTGGCGAACGCGGCGGCCGTGCTGTACGCGAACGACGGCACGCCGATCGCCCGCAAGCTCGATCGCTGCGTCGGGATCATCTCGCGCCGCTTCTCGCTCTGGGAGATCCTGATCGGCATCCTCGGCGCGCTCGGCTTCGTCCTGATCCGCAGCCTGCAGCGGCTGAGCGACGTCGTCCGCTACGCGCTCAGGAAGCCGACGCCGGACGAGTTGAGGGGCTCGTTCTACGCCCGCTGGCTGATGGGCTGGCGCGCGCTGACCGACCTGTCGGCGCGTGTGCCGGCCGCAGCCAAGTCGCACGACGCGAAGCTGGGCGAGCTGAGCTACAGCGGCGACGCGGGCAGTCATATAAAAGTGTTCTTCCCGCCCGAGAAGCCCGGGACGCTGGAAGACCCGAGCAAGTCGTCGCTGTGGAGCGTCTGTCCGGCGGCGGTCTATCAAATCGTGCTCGACCGGACGCTGCACGCTTCGGTGGCGGTCAACTTCGAGAACTGCGTGAAGTGCGAGACCTGCTGGCGGATCGAGCCGCGGCACGTCGACTGGACGCGCTTCGGGTCGCACCGCCTGGTCTACGAGGTGTACAGCGGCGCCGACCAGGCGCTGCGGCGGCTGATCGCGGAGCGGAAGCCGGCCGGCGGCCCGGCGATCGAGCCGAGCTACTGGGCGACGACGGGCGACGGGTGGCCGGACGCGCCGATCGAGGCGCCCGACGAGGTGACGGGCGCGCTCGCCGTCGCTTGTCACGCCATCGCGCTCGCCGAGGCGAAGGGCACGCAGCTCGACGAGGACGTCTGGCACGGTCCGCGCGTGCTCGAGCCCGGCCAGGTCGAATGGTACGGCTGGGCGATCGAGTACTTCGCCGCACTCGCCGACGAGGCGGCCGACGCGGCGACGGCGGCGCCGATCGAGAGCTGGCTGGTCGAGAACGAGCTGGGCGCCGCGCACGTCGAGCTGCTCGGCCTCAAGCGCGACATCGAGACGGTGACCGCGCGACTGCGCGAGCTGGCCGGCGCGCGCCGGTTCTTCGCCGCGGCGGCCGACGCGCGCCAGGTCCGCGACCATCATATGGCGGGTCTGCGCCGCGTGCTCGACCGAGTACGCGAGGTCTGCCTGCTGGCGCTGGAGGAGTCCGATCCGGTGGCGGCGCTGCGGGCGCCGGAGATCGAGTCGCCGGCGCGCCGTGCGGCGCGGCTGGCGCTGCGCGAGCACGTGGCCGGCGTCTTCGACCGGGCGACGATACGGCGGCTCGAGGGCGGCGGCGGCCTGGAGGAGGACGAGGTCGAGCTGCTGCGCGCGGCGACGCGCGCGGCGCAGGGTGACGGCGTACCGGCCGACGAGTTCGAGGGCTGGCCGCATCTGAAGCGCGAGGACATCCTCGCCGAGCTGGCCTGGACCGACCCGTCGCTGGCGGCGCTGGTCAGCAGCCACCTGGTGGCGGTCGAGGCGCTGGCCGCCGCCGGCGCGCCGGCCTCGCTGATCGAGCCGCTGCGCGGCGTCGAGCGCTTCACCAGCGCGGCGCTGGAGGTGGAGGCCGAAGTCGGTGAGGGCGAGTGGAACGGCGTGCTGCCGTTCGCGCTGACGGCGCTGGCGGAGAGCTTCGTGGTCCGCGGCGCCGGGCGCGTCGGCCTGTTCGAGGGCGGCGCGCGGGGCGTGGAGATCGAGAGCTCGCCGGCCATGGGGCTGACCGGCGCCGCCGTCGCCGAGCTGACGCTGAAGGGCGCGAAGCCGGAGTGGGAGGGCGATTGGAGCGAGGCGCACGAGGCAGCCACCTTCGGTAGCCGGTCGCGCGACGTCGCGGCGATCGCGCTGGGCGCCTCGAACCTGATGACCGAGCGGGCCGTCGACCACGCGCGCAGCCGCATCCAGTTCCCCGACATGTTCCAGGACATCGACGGCCGCGACGCGGTGGGCAAGTTCGGCGCCGTACGCGCGCACATCGCGCATATCGAGGCCGCACGGCTGGCGATCGACACGCTGCTCCGCGACGCCGCCTGGCGTACCGGCGAGCTCGAGGCGACGGTCGCCAAGGTCGCGGTCACCGATCTGTTCGGGCCCGACATGCCGAGCATCACCTACCGTGCCGGCCAGGTGATCGGCGGCTCGGCGTTCTCCGAGGAAGACGTCTTCTCGAAGGTCTACCGCGACAGCTCGATCTTCACGCACTACATCCGCGAGAACGCGCAGCTCAACGTCGAGATCGGCGCCCGGCTCGCCGACTCCGACCGGCCGCCGCTCGCTACCATCGCCGACGACTTCGAGCAGGCGCTCGCCGACATGGCGCGACGCCCGATCCTCGACTTCCAGGTCCAGCGCCTGCGCGCCGCGGAACAGTTGCTCGGCACCGCGCTGCGCGAGGCGCTCGACCGCGGGGCCGGCGCCACAGCCGACCAGGCGATCCATGACATCGCCGGCGAACTGGCCACCCGGCTCTACATCTGGGCACGGATGCTGATGCGCGCGCACCGGCGCCTGGAAGGCTCGACCGCGGCGCAGCGCTACGTCGAGGCCGCCCAACTCTGGGCCGACATCGTGGAGGAGCGGCTCGTCGCGCTGGCCGGCGAGCTGGAGGCGGCGCCGGCCCGGGTCGAGCTGGGCCGCTACGCGCTGCAGCTCGGCGACTATCCCGACGAGCCGATCGCGACCGGCCGCCTCGGCTTCGACTACGAGCGCGACATCGTGAACGCGGAGCGGAAGCATCGAACCGGCGAGTTCCTGCTCGAGCCGCCGGCGATCGATGAGACACGCTACCTGCCCGAGCTGATGTGGGCCGACGACGTGACGCGCGGCCGCTACGAGGAGTACCTGACGCTGTTCCGCGAGCGCTACGCGGCGGGCGACTGGCAGCCTTCGTTCGAGCGCTACGTCGAGCGGCTGCACTACATCCCGCGCGAGGACCTCGATTGGGCGCAGCGGCTCGGCGCCTTCCGGCTCCCGATCCCCAGCGAGTACGGCGGCCAGGGCCGCACGAAGGCCGACTACTACAACCTCTGCATGATCGCGAAGCGCATCGCCGACGTCAGCCACACCCTGACGATCCAGGCGAACTACAGCATCGGCACGACCCCGATGCTGCTCGGCCTCGATGAGGTCAACCGCGCCGAGGCGGAGCTGCAGGGCGCGGTCGATCAGGCCGACGCGGTCGCCGGCATCGCGGCCGGCATCAGGAAGCTGCTGGCGGGGATGGAGCGGCCCGACTTCGAGGCGCTGAAGAGCGGCTATATCGAGCTCGACAAGCAGATCCGCGGCGCCATCGGTAAGAGCCGGATACTCAAGAAGGTCGTGTTCGGCAAGTTCATGTCCGCCTGGGGCAAGGCCGGTGCGGCCGGGCTGAAGGGCGATCTGGACGGGTTCGCCAGGGGCCTCGAGAAGGCGGTCGCCGCGCTGGACGGCTGGTGGGACCGCGCCGGCGGCGAGTTGGCCGAGATGCCGCGCCGCCGGCTGGCGCACGAGTTCTATCTGCGGCTGATCGCGGCGCGCATGATCTCGGCCTACGCACTCACCGAGCCGAGCGCCGGGTCGGACACGGCGCGGCAGCGTACCGAGGCGCGGCTCGACTCGCGTCGCGTGCACACCGACGCCGACGGTGTGAAGTATTTCTACCTGGACGAGGCGAACGAGGAAGGTAGGCGCAACATCTGTGACATGCGCCGCTTCGAGTTCGACTTCGAGGCCTTCAAGATCTTCTACCGCTACAGCGACGATGCCGAGCCGGCTGAGATCCACTCGCTCGAGTACAGCTACGAACAAGACGAAGAACGGTACCGCTACTTCATGATCGGCGACCGGCGCGTCGATGTGCACGACATGGCGCTGATCCGAGAGCGCGACGGCGAAGAGCACTACGAGTTCTACGTGCTGAACGGCGCCAAGATGTGGATCACCAACGCGCACATCGCCGGCGTCGAGGCGATCTACGCGCGCACGCCGGGCGGCGTCACCGGCTTCATGGTCGACGCGCTGACCGACGGGTTCCTGGTCGGCAAGGACGAGGAGAAGATGGGCCAGCGCGGGTCGTGCACGAACGAGATCACGCTGACCAACGTGCGTATCCCGCGCGAGTGCATGATCGGGATCGAAGGCCGCGGCCAGGAGAACGCGCTCGAGACGCTGAACGTCGGGCGCACCGGGCTCTGCGTCTCGTCGGCCGCCGGCATCCAGCAGGCGATCGGCGATGCGGCCGCCTACCTGGCGAAGGATCCGCGCGGCTCGGCCGGCTGGGCGCGCTATCGGCTGGGGCTGGCGCTCGAGGAGATGTACGCCGTCGAGTCGCTCTCCTACGACCTGATCGGGATCTACGACGACGCGACGAGCGACATGCCGCGCACCGAGTCGGCGGTAGCCAAGCTGTTCGGCACCGACGGGCTGCACCGCAACCTGCACTTTCTGGAGCCGCTCTACGGGATCGACGGTCAGCTGCAGCGCTATCGGATCGAGAAGGACCGGCGCGATGCGCGGGTGATGACGATCTACGAGGGGACGAACGAGATCCAGCAGTTCCTGCTGCTGAAGGACTCGATCGACCTGCTCGGGCCGAAGATCGAGAAGCTGGAGGGTTTGGAGGTCAAGGCCGAGGGGCCGTACGAAGATGAGATCGGTGCGCATGGCGAGCTGTTGGCCGGGCTGCACGAGCGGCTGAAGCTGACGCGCTCGACGTACAAGAGCGCTGCGTGGCAGAAGGCGCTGCTCCAGCCGATCTTCTTCCGGCTCGCCCGGATGATCGCGCTGGTCAAGGCGGTGGATACGGTGGTGCGGCGCGCGAACTGGGTGGCCCGCAACCTGACGGCGGACGGTGACGAAGTGCGACGTGTCTGGAGTGACGGGGCGGCGCGCGGCTTCGTGGCGCGGGCGCGGCGCGAGTTCGAGCGGCTCGCCTCGGGCTTCGATCGCGAGTTCGAGATCCTGAGAGCGGGCGGCCGCACCGCCGAGCTCAAGCTGGCGGAGACCGTGTTCGACGAGGCCGACGCCGCCGGTGGCGCCGCTGCGGCGGACCTGGCGCTCGAGCGCGTCCCGCGCGCCCCGATCGAACGCGACCTCGAGATCGTCGTCGCGCTGGAGCTGGCGCCGCGCTTGGCGCCGCGCCCGCGGCTGGCCGACGGCCGCGTCGCCGAGCACGTCTACGGGTTCGGGGCCGGCGACCGGCGCGCGCTGCGACTGGCGCTGGCGCTCAAGCGGGCCGAGCCGGACCACGTCGCGCTGACGCTGATCTGCGCGGCGGCCCCGGCCGCAGAGGACGGGCTGCGCGCCGGGCTCGCCGCCGGCGCCGATCGGGCGATCCTGCTCGATACCGGCGGCACCGTCTACGCCGAGCATGCGGTAACGGCCGCCATCGCCGCGGCGTTGCGCGAGCGCGGGATCGCGCCCGACCTGCTACTGGCGGGCGCCGCCGCCGACAGCCCGAGCGGCGGTCGGCTGGCGCTGCGGCTGGCCGGCGAGCTGGGCGCCGACTGGCTGCCGGCGGTGAGCGATCTGTGGGTCGTCGATGACGAGGCGATCTATGCCAGCCAGCGGTTCCCCGACACCGTTCGCGTGTCGCTGCCGGCGGTGGGCGCGGTGTCGGCGGCGGAGTCGGAGCCGGAATGCGAGTTCACCACCGCCGGCTTCGCCGCGGCGTTGCGGAAGCCGCTGGACGTCGTCGGCTTCCCGGCCGGCGCCGAGCCCTCGGACGAGCGGTACGCCACAAGTGCGGCCGCCGTCTCGGCCGACGAGGCGGAGGAAACGGGCAGCGTCGAGCCGGAGCGCGCGGCGCAGCTGCTGCTCGAGGTGGGCGACCTGGGCGACGGCGCCGGTGCGCCGGTGGGCGCGCCGTTCGCCGGCGACTTCAGCCACTCCGCCGCCGACGCGATCGAGTGGTCGGGCGTCGTGTTCGTACCCGAGCTGGAGGGCGGCGACCTGGCGCGTAGCTCGCGGGCGCCGCTCGAGGCGGCGCGCGCCATCGCGGCGCGGACGGGCCGGCCGCTCTCGGCGCTCGTCCTGAGCGGCCCGCTACAGGTCCGCGACCGGCGCGCGGCCGCCGGATCGCTGATGGTCGCCGCGCAGTTCGCGCGGATCGTCTTCGCCGAGCACGAGGCGCTGGCGACAGGCGCGCCGCGCGCGCTGGCCGAGGCGCTGATCCGACTGCTGGGACCGGGGGCCGCGGCGCGGCCCGACTACCTGCTCACCACGCCCCGGCTGGCCGAGTCGCTGCCGGCGCTGGCCGGCGCGCTGCGCGGCGCGAACATCGAGGTCGAGGAGCTGGCGGGCGTCAGCCGGGTCGAGCTCGCCGACGGCGACGGCATCGCCTTCGTGCGGCCGGTACACGAGCGCCGGCTGCGGGCGCGGCGCGAGCGGACCGCCGCGGCCGACGGCGTCCGCATCGTCTGGTGCGAGCCGGAGGTCGCCGCCGCGGCCGAGACGCCGGAGCCCGGACGCGCCAAGCCGGACGTCGTCCGGGTCGAGCTCGAGCTCGAGTTCGACGCCGAGACCGACCCGCTGGCCCAAGCGCTGGCCGAGGCGCAGAAGGCGGCGGCCGCCGTGACGCTCGAGAACGCCGAGTTCGTCATCGACGTCGGCGCCGGACTCGGCTCAGTCGACAACCTCGAGACCGTCGTCGAGCCGCTACGCCAGGCACTGCTCGAGCTCGGCGCGCCCAACGTCGAGATCGGCGCCACCCGCAAGGTCACCATGGACATGAGCTGGCTGCCCGACGAGCACCAGATCGGTCAGACCGGCGTGCGCGTGAACCCGCGCGTGATGATCGCGCTCGGCGTCTCCGGCGCGCCCCAGCACATCGACTGGGTCGCCGACCGCGCCGTCATCTTCGCCTTCAACCTCGACCCGCAGGCCCCGCTGATGACCCTCAACCAGCGGCGCGAGCAGCCCCGCGTGGTCCCGGTGGTCGGAAACCTGATGAAGACGGTGCCGTTGTTCGTCGCAGCGCTGAAGAGAGGTAATAAGTGATCGGTAGTCAGTGATCGGTGATCAGTGATCAGTGATCAGTGATCAGTAGCCGGTAACGCTCAACGACCACCGGCCACTGGCTACCGATCCGCCGGCCACCGGCCCGCCGGCCACCGCCCTACGTCTCGATGTAGCCCAGCCCGCTCAGCCGGTCTTTGATGATCTCTTCGTCGGAAGCGGAATAGCCGCCGGGCTCGTCGGGTCCGACGCCGAGCAACGACCTGCCCTGCATCGATGACGGGACGTCGTAGCCGCCCAGCTCCAACAGGGTCGGGGCGATGTCGAGCAGGCGCGCGCCGCTCAGCTCGCCGGCGCCGGGGCAGCCCGACCCGGCGAGGATGAAGGCGCCGAACATGGCGTGATTGCAGTCGTCGGGGCCGGTATCGTTCTCGCGCGTGTGGATCGCCCGATGACCGACGCTGCCGATCGACCGCCAGTAAAGGTCGCCGAAGTGCACGATGAGGTCCGGCGCCACGTTGCGCACGTTACGGTACAGCTCGTCCGGCTTGTATACGACCGTACCCAGCGGCCGACCTCGGTCGTCGACCGTCGCCTCGAGACGGGCCGCCAGCTGATCGCGCACGCTCTCGTAGTCGGACGGATCCACCAGCCCGGCCGGCTCCCGGCCGCTGACGTTGAGAAAGATGCGGGCGTAGTAGCCGCCTTCGCCCCAGGCCTTCGTGCGAGCCCAATCCACCTCGAGCTCCGAGAACGGGGTCACCGTCGGCGGATACGAGTCGAGCGCCAGCAGCCGTTCGGATATCAGCCATTCGTTCACGCAGAAGCCGCCGTCCATGCGCTGCGCGCCGTGGTCCGAGGCGATCAGGACGACGGTATCGTCGCTCAGCAGCTCCAGGACCCGTCCCAGCTCGTGATCCAGATGCTGATAGTATTCGCGAATCACGTTCCGATAGGGGCTGTCCGGCTCGTGCAGCACGTGCTGCGGGTCGTGATAGCGCCAGAAGCCGTGGTGCACGCGATCGAGGCCGATGTCGACGGTCTGGAAGTAGTCCCACTCGGCGCGCTCGAGGAAATGGCGGATCACCGTGAACTGCTTGCGGCTCATCTCGAAGATTTGGTCCTTCAGCCAGTCCTTGCGGTCGGTGCGAAAGCCCTTCACGTCGACCGGGTACTCGCCCACGAGGCCGGCGATCTCGTCCTTGATCTCAGCGGGGTACGTAAAGTGGTGCGTCTTCGTGTCGGGCGTCAGAAAGCAGCCGACACAGATACCGTTCAGCTTGCGCGGCGGATAGGAAGGCGGTACGCCGATGATGACGGACTTGCGGCCCTCGCGGGCGACCTGATCCCAGAGGCTGAGCTCGCGGATCGACTTCGAGTCGACGAATCGGAGCCCGGCGTACGAGTGGTCGCTCCGGTTGCGGAAGCCGTAGACGCCGAGCGAGCCGGGGTCCTGGCTGGTGGACATGCACATCCAGGCCGGCACGGTGATCGGTGGCACGACGCTCTCCAGCCGGCCGTAGCAGCCCAGCTCCATCAGGCGCCGGAAGTTGGACAGACTCTCGTCGCCGAACAGCAGCTCGGGCGCCGCGCAGTCGAGGCCGAGGACCAGGATCTTCAAGACAGCAACGACTCGCCTTCCATCTCGGGCCCGCGTGGCACGCCGAGCGCCGCCAGGATGGTCGGCGCCAGGTCGGTCAGCGCCGGCCCATTCTGACGAAACGGGCGATTCATCAACAGGATGCCCGGCACGAGGCTCGGGTCCACCACATGGTCGCCGCTCCACTTCTTGACGTTGTCCTCGAACAGGTCGGCGCCGATCCCGCCCAGCGCGCCGCTCCAGCCGGCGCGGTAGCCGGCCGCGAAGTCGACCAGCAGATCGGGCGCCCGGTCGACGCAGCCGCCGCTGTACAGCTCGTCGCGCGCTCGGACACCTCGCACGGCGAGCGCCTCGCGCTCCGGATCGCCCAACCCCGTCAGGCCGCCGATGATCGCCGAGCGGACCGACTCGGCGTCCGCCGCCGCAACGCAGCCCCGCGCCTCTCTACCCTCGAGGTTCAGATAGATGCCGCCCAGACCCAATGAATACGCGCGGGTGCGTGACCAGTCCACGCCGTGGAAGAACTCCGCCGTCCCGGGGCCCGGCCGCGCGCCGCGCTCGAGGACCAGTAGCCCCTCCTGCAACAGCCACGTGTTGAGGTTGAGCCCGCGCTGAAAGCTGGCGAACCCGTGGTCACTCAACACGATGAGCAGTGTCCGATCGTCCGCACGCTCGAGCGCCTGCCCGACGATCGCGTCGCACTCACGATAATGCTCGTCGATGACGTGCCGGAACTCGTCCACCGGCGCACCGCCGTTCGCCGGGTGCTCCGGTTCCCGGAAACGCCAGAACATGTGCTGGATCCGGTCCGGCGTGTCGAACAGGATGTAGAAGAAGCCCTCGCGGAAACGGTCCAGCTCGAACAGCATCATGTCACGCCGCTCTCTCATCACGTCCGCGCACTGATCGAGGTAGGCATCCTCGCCGAACCGTCCGTTCGATAGGCCCGTGTGATCCTCCACCATGCCGGTCGTGTAGAAGGTCCCGAGCTCGCGGTCCAGCGACCTGGCGTAGTCGGCCGGCGACGAGATCGGGTAGAGCTGCAAGGAGCCGGGATCGAAATTGACCGGCGACGCGTAAAGCTCGAGGACCGGTTCGAGCCGCGCGAGATAGAAGCGCACGATGCCCGGCACGCTCTGCAGCCGCCCGGCCTTGAACTTGACGTGCAGCCACTCGCTCCAGCGGCCCTGCTCCACGCGCAGCGCCCGCGGTCGCCCAGCCGAGCGGATAGTGACACCGCGCTTCGACGGCTCGAGCTCGATCGTGATCTCTGCCGTGATATCGGCGCGCGTCTTCGGATGACGCGGGCCGATGAGCTGCGTCACGATCTGCGGTCCCCGACCCTCCAGCCGCACGATCTGTTCGCTCTCGCCGGCCGCTACCTCGGCGCCGGATGTGTAGAACGTCGACGTGCCGAGGCCGCCACGCAGGTCGGGAACTCCCATACCCGCCAACATGCGGCCGCGCAGCGTGTCGGGCGGAAACGTGCAGGGACAGCGAAGCACCGTCGACGAGACGCCGGCTGCAGACAGCAGCTCCCAGAGCGGCGTGCCCTGCCGCAGGTTCACCGCCTTGGGCGGCAGGAACCGGTTCTTCTGCTCGAAACGACAGAGCGAGAGGTCGGGCAGGTAGGTCTCGGGGTTCCGGTGGAGGAAGTCGAAGATACCGTGGCCGCCGGGATTCGTGCCCGTCGCGAAGCTCGACCAGGCGACCGGTGTCTGAGCCGGGTAGGTCGTCGCCACGCGCGCGAAGCCGCCCCGCTCGCGCAGACCGGCCATATGGGGCAGCTCGCCCGCGTCCATCAGCGTCGCGCCGATCGACGGGTCGAGCCCATCGAGACCGACGACGATGACCTTGGCGATATCGTTCTCGGGCATGGGCGGGGATACGCCCGGCTCAGATCTCGTCCTGCCGGGTCACGCTCTGGAAGACGCGCCGCGCCAGGCTGACGACGTGTTGCCAGAAGATCAGCAGTCCTCCGACCACAGCGCCGATCGCCGAGGCGAGCGGCATCCAGAGATCGGGTCCAACGTAGAGCAGCAGCAAAGACAGACCTCCTCAGGCGCTTGGGCGTAAGCTCTAATACACATAGCACCCGTCCACCGGCAAGTCGAGCGTTGGGGGGATGGGCGCGGCGTGGGTCGGGCGCCGTGGGACGTCGTGCCAGATACCCGTGAGACGGCGTGTCGTTCCGACGCGGCGGCTCGCCCGTGGCGCCGGACGCCGCCTCCGCATTGCTGGACGCCCGGCGCCGCGCCCGTAGATTGGCAGGGAAGCGCGGCGCAGATCTGAACAGGGGGCCCAGGGCGATCACGGATCGATCGAAGAGCGAGGTAGGCGCTCCGAACGGGAAGGGTGGGGACGACGCGGTCGAGCGCGTGGTGCCGGGCCCGCGGTCGCTGGTGCTGTGGACGGTCTGGTTCGCGCTCGTCGCCGGCCTGCTCGACTCGCTCTACATCGCGCTATCGCCGACCCCGGACGTCGCCAGCCTCGGTCCCGACGCGCTCTGGGCGTCCCCGCTGCTGAACCTCGTCTGGGTCGGGATACCGGGGTTCACCCTGGCGTTATTCGCGCACCGCGTCCCCGGCCGCCTCGATACGCAGACCTCTCTGGCCGTGGTCGCGACCTTCGCCTGGTTCGCCATCGCGGTGGCACCGCACGGGATCCATCCGGCAGTCGCCATCATACTCGCCGTCGGGCTCGGCATGCAGACCGGGCGGTTCCTCGCCGGCCGGGCGTCCGGCTTCGACAGGCTGTGCCGCCGTTCGACCGGCTGGCTCGCTCTGCCGGTCGTGGTCGCCGCTTTCGTCGTGGTCGGCAATGGGTGGTGGAGCGAGCGAAGCGATCTGGCCAGCCTGGCGCCGGCGCCGGCCGGTCGGCCGAACGTACTGGTCCTGCTCATCGACACGGGCGCTGCGTCCCACTTCAGCCTCTACGGGTACGAGCGCCGGACGACGCCGCGGCTCACGGCCCTGGCCGAGGGGGGTGTGGTGTTCGAGCACGCCATCGCTCCCTCATCATTTACCCTGCCCTCGCACGCCGCCTTCTTCACCGGTCGCTACCCCAACTCGCTCTTGCCCTCGCGCCAGGCCCCGCTCGACGACACCTATCCGACGCTGGCCGAGGCGCTGGCCCGCGCCGGCTACGTGACGGCCGCCTTCACCGCGAACGTCGCCTATCTGCACCCACGGTTCGGCCTCGATCGCGGCTTCATCCACTACGACGTATACCCGCGCTCTTTCGAGGAACTACTGCTCAGTCACCCCGTCGTCCGGCTGTTCTCGGTCGATAGGACGCTGCGCCGCTGGTCGGGCTACCGCGAGCTGCTCGGCCGGCGGCGCGCCGAGCAGATCAACGATGCGTTCTCGAGCTGGCTGAGCTCGCACGCCGACCGTCCCTTCTTCGCGTTCTTGAACTATTTCGACGCGCACGAGCCCTATCTGCCGCCGGATCGGTTCCACAAGCTGTTCGACCGCGGCCACCCGCGCCGGCTCGACATGATGGAGCGCGAGCACCGCACGGTCTGGGTGAAGTTCAACCGGCCGGTCGCGCGTGACGGCTTCCTCGGCGAGCTGGACGCCTACGACGCGAGCATCGCCTACGTAGACGAGCAGATCGGCCGACTGCTCGATGAGCTCCGCCGAACGGGCATCCTCGACCGGACCGTCGTCATCATCACCTCCGACCACGGCGAGGCCTTCGTCGAGCACGGCCATCACGGTCACGGGCGCAGCCTCTACGAGCCGGAGCTCCACGTGCCGCTGCTGATCATCTATCCACCCGAGGTACCGGCGGACCTGCGCGTCGACCGCTCGGTCAGTCTCCAGGACCTGCCGGTGACCGTCCTCGATCTGCTGGGCCTCGAGAACCAGTCGGGCTTTCCCGGCCGCCCGCTGAGTCGCTTCTGGACGGTCGAAGCCGACGACGCCCCGCCCGACCTACCCCTGCTAGCACAGTTGTGGCTCTACCACGGCGAAGGCGTCGCCGAGGCGCTGACCTTGGACAGAATGAAATACGTGCGCACACAGGAATGGACGTACCTCGAGGAGGAGCTGTTCGATCTGCAGAACGACCCGGGAGAGCGGCACAGCCTGATCGGTACCGCGCGCGGTGACTCGCTGGTCCCGCGGTTCCGCGCGCTGCTCGACTCGACGAATAACGGGCGGTGAACGGTGGCCGGTGTGCCGGTAGCCGGTGGCCGGTAAGACGGTAGCCGGTAACGCTCGAGAATCCACCGGCTACCGGCACACCGGCCACCGACCCCTCCCACCCTTGCCACCCACCGCGCTGGTGATCATATTTCGCAAAGTGGGAGTTCGGTGAAACTTTCTCTCGATTGGTGAGAGAATTTCACAACTGCTGCGCTACGGCAGGGAGTCAAGAGACCGTCCTGCGCAGAGGACGCTGATGGGTGAAGATAATTCGCAACTGGTGAACGTCTTTCACGGACGGCGGATCCCGGAGCCGGCCCGGCCGGTGGGGTACGCGGCTCTGCTCGACCGTTACGGTCTGCGGCTGCCGCTCCCATCGCAGCTGGCTGCGGTCGCGGGGCGTCACCACCCGAACTCGAGCGACGAGTGGCTTCTTCTGACCCCGAGGCACGAACCGGAGGACACGCTGGGGGGCCATCTGGAGTTCGCGCTCAAGTGGGAGGGGGTGGACCTGTCGGTCCTCGCGCAGCTGTTCCGAGCCGTTTCGCCGGATGATGTCGGCGAGGTCGTTCGGGAGAAGCCGACGGGGATCTACACGCGTCGCCTGTGGTTTCTCTACGAATGGCTCACCGGCCGGCAACTCGACGTCCCTGACCTGGGCAAGGTCCGCTCGGTCCCGGTCATCGATCCCGATCGGCAGTTCGCGACCGAGGGCGGGCCACTCTTATCGCGCTACAAGGTCGTCGACAATCTACCGGGCACGCGGGAGTTCTGTCCCCTGGTTCGGCGCACGGACAGGCTGGATCGTTACCGAACGAGACGGCTGGATGAGCGCGCACGTGAGGTGATCGGGCGGACACACCCCGACGTTCTCACACGGGCAGCCGCGTTCCTTCTTCTGGACGATAGCCGATCCTCGTTCCAGATCGAGGGAGAGCGTCCGCCTCAGCAGCGTACCGTTCGGTGGGGACAGGCGATAGCGGAAGCGGGCTCGCAGCCACTGAGCATCGCCGAGCTGGAGCGTCTGCAACGGATCGTCATCGGCGATCCGCGCTTCGTGCACCTCGGTCTTCGTCAGGAAGGCGGCTTCGTCGGGGCTCACGATCGGGTGACGGGTGAGCCGATCCCCGACCACATCAGCGCGCGCCCCGAGGACCTCGAGAGCTTGCTACGCGGGTTAGTCGAGTACACCGAGCGCGCGGTGAAGGGCGGCACGGACCCCGTCGTCGCTGCGGCCGCAGTCGCGTTCGCGTTCGTGTACATCCACCCATTCGAAGACGGCAACGGGCGCCTGCATCGCTGGCTGATCCACCATGTGCTCGCGGTTGCCGGCTACAATCCGCCGGGCATCGTCTTCCCGATCAGCGCTGCGATGCTCAGGGATATCAGGCAGTACAGGGAGGTACTCGAATCGTATTCGAAGCCGCTCCTCGCTTGCATAGAGTGGCGGTCTACAGAATCCGGCAACATCGAGGTACCGGGGCAGACGGCCGACTACTACCGCTACTTCGACGCGACGGCCCACGCCGAGTTCCTATACCATTGCGTGGAGGAGACAGTGGAGCGCGACCTCCCCGGTGAAACCGCCTATCTGGAGGCGTACGATCGGTTCACTGAGGCGGTCCAGCAAATCGTCGACATGCCCGACCGGACCATCGACCTCCTCCACCGCTTCCTGCGCCAAGGGCGCGGCCGTCTGTCGAACAGAGCTCGAACGAAGGAATTCGAGGCGTTGGCCGACGCTGAGGTAGCGCAAGTCGAACGCTTGTACGCGGAGTATTTCGCCAGTGTCCCGTCGGTGGGCAGTGGGCGGTAACCGGTGACCGGTAAGACGGTAGCCGGTGGACGTCTCGAGCGTTACCGGCTACTGGCTACCGGCCACTGGCTACCGATCAAGGTTCCATCATCACACCGAGGAACAGGATGAGCCGCGAGTCGCGCTCGCGGATCGCGAAGACGAACGGCCGGTCGACGGCGATGCGCGGCGGCACGCTGGTGACTCGGACGCCGACCCCCGTCACCGCCGCCGCCTCGGTGCCCTCCTCGTTCACATCGACGTAGGTCTTGTGCTTGACCTCGCTGATGTATAGCGGCTGCGGCCCGCGCCCGATCCCCGAGAAGTCGGCCGCACCAGGATCGAAGGCGACGCCCATCCCCATCGCCTGTAGCGCATCGTTCAAGGTGATCTCGTACTCCATCTTGAACTTCGGCATGTAGACCTCGAACGAGCTCATGCCGAGCCCCCTGACGATCGCCTCCCAACGCTCGCGCGTCAGCGACTCGACCAGCTCGCCGATCCCGCCCGGCTCGTCCGGCATCACGATGGTCATGACGAAGCTCGAGTCGCCGTACGTCAGCTCCAGCGCCTCGACGCCCGAGCCCCGGTAGTACGCCACCGGCCGCGGGTCCGCGAACGCCATCGTCGGCACCCGCTTCGTCGTGCCGTCGGCCAGCCTGAACCGACGCGGCGCCGTCAGCTCGGGCTGGAACGGATCGGTCCACTGGCCCTTGAAGTAGATGGCGTTGATCAGGTAGAGCATCATCAGCGCGTCGATCGGCGGCTCGACGATCTTGTCGATCAGCCCGTTCGTCCGCTCCGCGACCCAGCGGTTGATCGTCGGCGCCGCCTCCGGGCTGTCGAAGTCGAGCGCGGCGATCTCGGCGTCGTAATCGCGCCGGTTCGTCGCCAGGAACTCGGGCCGCACCTCCAGACCCTCGCGGTACCAGATCGAGTTGGCGGGTCGGAACTCGACCGCCGGGTCGAGCCCCAGCAGCCGGTCCATCAGCAGTCGATACGCCGCACCCACTTCCGCGGGCGTCAGCTGACCCAGCGCCAGCGTCTCGCGCATCGCCGCCCCCGTTTCGCCCGCCGCACCGTTGTAGGCCATCCCCAGCGCCATCGCCACGCTGGCCGGCGAGATGAAGACGTTCGCGCCCGGCGGCTCCTGGCTGCGGACCTGCCGCAACAGCTCGAACCCGAACGTCAGCTCGCCTTGAAGCACCTGGATCACCGCAGGGACAGCCTGCTGCTGCTGCTGCTGGGGCTGGTGCCGGGGCTGCTGCTGGGCCAACCCGCCGCTACAGCCGCCGGTCAGCAACAAGAGGACAGATAGACAGATCGATCGCTCGATACGCATGCGCGCCTCCGTTGGCTCTCACGTCCAGCGGGCGGTTGGGACGCCACTCCACTAATCTGGCCTTCTTATGTTGGATGCGCAGCCCGGTTGGACGGTGGGACGGTGGCCGGTGGCCGGTGGCTCGGTTGTCAGTGGACAAATGGGACGTGTGCGGTGGGGAGAATGACGTGGCAAGGAAAAAACCGGGCACCGAACGCCGGACGGCCTGCTAAAGGTCCAATCCCCATCAACCGCCCGAGCCCGGCGCCCGATATTCAGCTCACTGACTACGGTCTACTGACGTACCGACGCACCGACGCACCGATCACCCGGCCACCGGATTCATCACCCTCCCCATGAACAGGATCGTCCCCGAGAACCCCTCGCGGATCGCGAACAGGAAGGGTCGATCGATGACGAAGCTGGGCGGCATGGCGATCTCGCGTATCTCGACCGAGGTGGCCGCCGCCGCCTCCGTGCCTTCCTCGTTCACATCGACGAACGTTTTGTGCTTGACCTTGCTGATATAGAGACCGCCGCTCGCGCGGATCTTGCTGAAGTCGGCGCCGCCACCGAACGCGATGCCCATGCCGAGCGCCGTCAGCACATCCTTCATCTCGAGCTCGTACTCCAGCGTGAACTTCGGCAGGACCACCTCGCCGGTAGCGGCGGTGAGGCCGTCCACGATCTCCTGCCAGCGCGCCGGGTCGAGCGACCCGACCAGCGCGTCCAGGTCGGCGCCCGCCGCCGGCACGAGGATCGTCATGCTGTACGCCTTGCCGCCGTAGTAGAGGTCGAGGACCTGCACGTCGGCGTCGGCGTACGTCCTGACCTCCGCCTCGGCGCCGTATGTCATCATCGGGGCCTGCACCTGAGAGCCGTCCGCCAGGTAGAACGGCCGGTCCGCCGTCAGGGCGGGGTCGAACTGGACCGCCCAGTCGCCCTTGAAGTAGATGGCGTTGATCAGGTACATGACGACCAGCGGATCGATCGGGTCGTCGACGATATCCTCGATCCGACCCATCGTCTTCTCGCTGACCCAGTTGTTGATCGTCGGGGCGGCCGTCGGGCTCGCGAAGTCCAGCGCCGCGACCTCGGCGTCGAAGTACTCGCGGTTCACATCCAGGAAGTCCGGCTCCACCGCGACGTCCTCGCGGTACCAGATCGAGTTGGCCAGCAGGAACTCGACCGTCGGATCGAGGTTGCGCAAGAGATCGATCAGGCTGCGGTACGACTGGTTCACCTCATCTATAGTGAGCCCCTGCAGCTCCAGCGTCTCCTGCATCGCCTGCTGCGTCGTGCCGGCCGCCCCGTTGTACGTCATACCGAGGGCCATCGCGGCGCTCAGCGGCGACACGAACAGGTTCGCGTCCGGCTCCTCCTGCGCATGGATCTCGCGGAATAGCTTCAAGCCGAACGCGTTGTCGGACCGGATGAGCTCCTGCTCCGCTCCCGTCAAATCACGCGGCAGCCTCGTAATCTCCTCCACCCCGACAATGTCACTCCCGCACCGAACCGACAGCGCCGCCACAACAAGCGTGAGAACCGCCAGCTTCGCCTTCCGCATCTTCGCCTCCACCACTGATCACTGACCACTGATTACTGACCACTGATTACCGATCACTGATTACCGATCACTGACTACTGATCACTGATCACTGATCACCGATCACTGATCACCGATCACCGATCACCGATCACCGATCACTCATCACCCCGCAACCGGATTCATCATCCTGCCCATAAACAGGATCGTCCCCGAGAACTTCTCGCGGATCGCGAAGACGAACGGCCGGTTCACCATGACGGTGGGCGGCATGGCCGTGACCCCGACCTCGACCGACGTCACCGCCGCTGCCTCTGTACCCTCCTCGTTCACGTCGACGAACGTCTTGTGCTTGACCTTGCTGATATAGAGGTTCCAGGGGCCGTCGTAGATCTTGCTGAAATCGGCGTTGAACTCGTCGAACGCGATCTGCATCCCCAGCGCCTTCAGCACGTCGTTCAGCGTCAGCTCGTACTCGAGCGTGTACTTCGGCATCCAGACCTGCGACTCGACCGTCGTCAGCCCATCTACGATCTCCGCCCAGCGCGCGGCGTCCAGCGACTGGACCAGCTCGCTCAGCGTGCCGTCGCCGTACGGCATGACGATCGTCATGCTATACGCCTTGCCGCCGTACAGCAGGTCGATCGCCTCGAGCTCGCCGTCCGAGTAGCGGCCGATCTCGATCTCGCCCGACGTCTGCATCATTGGGACCTGCACCTGGCCGCCGCCCTCGAGATAGAACGGCGCATCGGAGGTCAGCCCCTGGTCGAACTGGAAAGTCCAATCGCCCTTGAAGTAGATGGCGTTGATCAGGAACATGACGAGCTCCGGCGAGATCGGATCATCGACGATCTCGGTGATCCGCCCGTTCGTCTTCTCGTCCACCCAGGCGTTGATCGTCGGCGCCGCGCTCGGGCTGTCGAAGTCGAGGCCCGTGACCTCGGCGTCGAAGTACTCGCGGTTCACGTCCAGGAAGTCCTGGATCACCGGGAACTCTTGCCGGTACCAGATCGAGTTGGCGAGCAGGAACTCGACGCTGGGGTCGAGGTTGCGCAGCAGATCGATCAGACTGCGGTACGACTGATTCACCTCATCTATAGTGAGCCCCTGCAGCTCCAGCGTCTCCTGCATCGCCGCCTGCGTCTCGCCGGCGGCCCCGTTGTACGTCATGCCGAGGGCCATCGCCACGCTCAACGGCGAGATGAAGATGTTCGCGTCGGCGTCCTCCTGAACGTCGATCTCGCGGAACAGCTTCAACCCGAACGCGTTGTCCGACTGGATGAGCTCCTGCTCCGCACCCGTCAGATCGCGCGGCAGCCTCGTTATCTCCTGCACCCCAACGATCTCACTGCCACAGCGCACCGACAGAAGCGCCACGAACAACGTGAGTACAGCAAGTTCTACCTTTTGCATCATCGCCTCCAACCGATCTACCAACTACTGATTACTGATTACTGATCACTGATCACTGATTACTGATCACTGATTACCGATTACTGATCACCGTCCACCGGATCCATCACCAGCCCCATGAACAGCACCGTCCCCGAGTACTTCTCGCGTATTGCGAACAGGAACGGGCGATTCACCCAGAAGCTTGGCGGCGCGCTGTCCATCATCGCGACCGACGTGACCGCCGCCGCCTCCGTGCCTTCTTCGTTCACCTCGACGAACGACTTGTGCCTCACCTCGTCGATCCAGATGCCGGGCGCGATCTTGCTGAAGTCGGCGCCGGGCCCGAAAGCGATCCCCATGCCGAGCGCGATCAGCACGTCGTTCAGCTTGATCTCGTACTCGAGCTGGAACTTCGGCAGCCGGACGTCGACCTCATGGACCGCGAGCCCAGCGACGATCGCCGACCAGCGCGCGGCGTCCAGCGACTCGACGAACGTCTCGATGTCGTTCTCACCGAGCGGCAGCACGATCGTCATGCTGTACGCCTTGCCGCCGTAAGTCAGGTCCAGCGCCTGCACGTCGCCGTCCCAGAAGTAGCCGACCTCGACGACGTCGGGGTAGGCCATCATCGGGACCTGTGTCTGGGTGCCGTCGGCCAGGGTGAACGTGCCGTCGGCCGTCAGCTCGGGATCGAACTGGGTCGTCCAGTCGCCCTTGAAGTAGATCGCGTTCAGCAGGTACATGACGACGTTGGCGGGTATCGGGTCGGGCACGATCGACTCGATCTTGCCGTTCGTCTTGTCGTAGACCCAGTTGTTGATGGTTGGGGCGGCGCTGGGATCGCCGAAGTCGAGGACCGTGACCTCGGCGTCGTAGTATTCCTGGTTCACCGCGATGAAGTCGGGCTCGACCGTGAAGCCCTCGCGCGGCCAGATCGAATTGGCGAGCGCGAAGGCGACGCTGGGATCGAGCCCGTCGAGCAGATCGATCAGCCCGCGGTACGACTGGTTCACTTCATCTATAGTGAGGCCCTGCAGCTCGAGCGTCTCCTGCATCGCCTGCTGCGTCGCGCCGTCCGCACCGTTGTACGTCATCGCCAGCGCCATGGCGACGCTGAGCGGCGACACGAACAGGTTCGTGCCGCGCTCCTCCTGCGCGTGGATCTCGCGGAACAGCTTCAGCCCGAACGCGTTGTCCGCCGCGATCAGATCCTGCTCGGCCGCCGTCAGGTCGCGGGGCAGCCCGTCGATGTCGCCCGCCGGACCGGTGGGATCGCCGTCGCACTGCGCCAGCACGCCCGCGACCAGAAACACGAAAGCCGAAGCGATAATCCTTCTGCCCGTCACTCTGCGCCTGTTCATTGCCGGATCTCCCGGGGAGAGAGTTGGTTCGGGGAAGCGTGCTCAGGACCGATGCGGGCAATGGGCGTGCCGCGGGCGCGGCGCAGGCGGCCGCGCCGACAACGCGATGTGGCAAAAACACTTACGGCATTCGGGCGCTGGCCGGGCAAAGCCGACCGAGCCCCGTTCATCCAGCTTTCTGAAGCACGGCGGGTCAGGATTTCGACGGCGGGTAAATGGGTCCGTCGACCGGGCTCGGGTCGCGGCCCCGGCCTGGGATCGGTGCGTGGCCGCGCATCGGCGGCCCGGCGCTGCCGCCGAACCGGACCCTAGCTCCTGCGGATCGGTACGCCGAGCGCCGCCAGCCGCTTCAGGAACGGCTTCAGGTGTGAGTGGCCCTTCCTGAACCGCGATTTCGGTGGGCCGGGGTTGGTCTCCGGGTACGCGACGGGCGCGCCGAGCAGCCGTTCGCCCAGCTGCGGCCGGATGTCGTGAGGCACGGCGGCGAACAGGTCGACGCTTTGCAGGACCTCGCGCATCGCCGGCCCGTGGTAGGCGGAGAGCGTGAGCGCGCCGGTGAGCTGCCTGATGATCGAGTGGTGAGCGCCCTGCCACATGGCGCCGCGCCGCCAGAGCGCATCGAAGTAGCGCCACTGCCGTACCGCGGCCCGCTCGCGACTCCACTCCCGGCGATACTCGATCTTGTCCGCCGTGCGCTCGACCAGCCGTTTCAGTCCGCGCGACTTATGTCGATACCTCCGCCAGTACGGCGTCGTGAACGTGTCAGCCAGACTGCCTTGCCAGAACACGACCTTGCGGTCGAAGCTGTCCGCCAGCTTCGCCAGGTGCGGGCCGTAGCGGCAGTGCTCCAGCCTGTTCCGGCAGCAGTTCACCAGCATCTCGAGGTTCAGCAACGAGCGGTCGTCGTCCCGCAGCTCGACCAGGTCGAAGTCCGGCGAATGCTCGGCGATGAACCGCCTGACGAACTCGAAGTTCGGGGCGCCGCTCGCCACGACGACCGGGTTCTTCCAGGGCAGCAGCAACAGGGCGAGGCTGTCCCTGCCTCCGCAGAGGACGATGTTGGTGGTTCCCGGCAATCGCGCTTCGGCGTCGGCCACATCGCGGCGCAGGGCGTCGGCCAGGGCGTCGATGTAGCGATCGGTGTCTTTGATGCGGAAGGTCGGGTCGAGCGGTCCGCCGATCCGCTCGATCTCGCGATCGACCGTCGCGGTTCCCGAGTAGTAGCGGAACCAGGGGCTCGAGACCTGTCTCGCGAAGCCGCGGTCGAGGTCGAGCCGCCCCTTCAGCAGGATGAGCGAGAGCGGCGAGTAGGAGTATAGGTCGCCGTGCCGGTAGATCGGATAGAAGTAGGGACGCGGGCCGCCGAAGCGTTCGGCGCGCCAGACCTCCGGTGTGTGCGCCCCCCACAGGTCGAGCTCCGTCAGCTCGACCCGCTGGTCGTCGGGGCCGGGCGGCTCGATCCGCAGCTCGACGCCATCGATCCGGTATTTCAAGACGTAATTCGGCCTATCGACGGGGTGTCGCGCACTCGCGACGGACAGGGATTCGCGCTCGGCCGCTTCAGTGCCTGCTGGGGCGTCTAGGTGTTGACACCTTCCTCGGGCGCCCCGAGGCTCTTGTCACCCAGCCGCGGGGAGAGGGCCGGGTAGCCTCGCGCCAGACAGTGCACGCACGTCTCGGCGAGTGACCAGATCACGCCTCCGCAGAGGCAGCACTCCGACCGCTCGCCCGAGTAGGCACGGTCATCCGTGGGGGCCCCGCAATTGGGGCAGGTCATGACCTCCGGATGAAGGTGCGTGCCGCAGATCGTGCAGTCCATCCTGGGTTCTCCCATCCCGGATCTATATAGAAGGCTTGTAGTTAGGGGCTCCGCGTTGGTGCCCTTGCCGCGCCGGGTCCGCCCCTAGTAGGTTGCGGGCTTCAGCCGCCTGGCCGGCTGAGCTGCCCGAGGGACTACAAGTAATATAACCATAGAGGCGCGGCGGCGCGCCTACGAGCGATTTGGACGAGTCGAACCCTGCAGCGGAAGCGCCGTTCGCCGGGACGGAGTACGAGCGCCTGCCGCCCCGGGTCTGGGTCCTGGGCGGCGTCATGGTGGTCATCGGCCTGGTCACCTTCGTGCTGATGAACATCGACGGGCACACCGAGGGCTACCTGTACCTGGCCTTCTACTCGATCCCGTCGAACACGGCGATCTCGATCTTCCCCCACGAGCCGGTGCTGATCTGGTACGGCAAGTTCGCGGACCTGTGGCTGAGCGCCGCGTCGGCCACCGTGGGCACGGTCGTCGCCGGCTGGCTCGACCACCGGGTCTTCGTCCCGGTCCTCAACTACAGCAAGATCATCCAGTACAAGCGGAACCGTTTCTACCGGAAGTCGACCGACCTGTTTATGCGCTTCCCGTTCGCCACGCTGGTGGTCACCGGTCTGACACCGATCCCGTTCTGGCCGTTCAAGTTCCTCTGCTTCTCGATCCACTACCCGGTGTGGCGCTACCTGACGGCTCTGGCGACCGGCCGCTTCCCGCGCTACGTGCTGCTGGCCTGGATCGGGGCGGAGTTCGGTATCCCGACCTGGATACTTATATTGAGCGTAGTCGTTATCTTTGCACTTTACGCCATCAAGGGCATCCCGGCGCTCTGGCGGCGCTGGCAGGAGCGGCGGCGCGCCGGGCGCCGCGATAGAGGCGACATCTACCGGGTTTCTGGGGGAGGAAGCGAGTGAACATCACCGGCAAGTTGGCCCTCAAGATGCTGGCGCGGGGGATCCGCAACAGATTCGACGAGAAGCCGCTCTCGGTGTCGTTCGAGATCACGCACTACTGCACGGCGAACTGCTGGCACTGCAACTGGGGCGGCCCGGTGAAGGACGAGCGGCGGCTGGGCGCCGAGGACTACGCGCGGATCTGCGAGGAGCTGCGGCCGGTGGTCTCGCACATCTCGGGCGGCGAGCCGCTGGCCCGGGGCGACGTGTACGAGATCGTCCGCGCCATGGCCAAGCCCGGCGACCTGCCCTGGATGATCCTGGTCTCGAACGCCTCCACGCTCACCGTCGACAAGTACCACAGGCTGCGCGATGCGGGGATCAACCAGTTCTCGATCTCGCTCGACTTCCCCGACGAGCGGCACGACGAGTTCCGCCGCATACCCGGCCTGTTCGACAAGATGAGCCGCGTGCTGCCCGAGATCATCGGGCAGGGCAACGACGACCTGTCGCTCAACGTCTGCATCACGTCCTGGAACTACCGCGACCTGCCGGGCCTGGTCGAGCTGGCGAAGCGCTGGGGCACCAGCGTGAACTTCTCCGTCTACACGCCGCTCCGCATCCGGGACGAGGACGGCCTGCCCGACCAGGCGAAGCTCGCGGAAGTGCGGAACGTGTTCCAGAAGCTGATCGACATGAAGAAGGCGGGCTACCCCGTCTACACGTCGGAGCGCGTGCTGTGGAAGTACTTCCAGTTCTTCACCGAGCGCCGGTTCCCCGGCTGCCAGGCCGGCCGCCGCTTCCTGGTCATCAACCCCGACGGCACGCTCGTCCCCTGCGCGATGGTCTGGGCGAAGTACCAGACGCAGCGCGAGATGCTCGAGGGTTTCACCCGCAACAACAGCTGCGACGGCTGCTACATATCGACGCGGGCGAACACCGAGAAGACGTTCGGCGACTTCGTGGCCGACAACTGGGGGATGCTGGTCGGTCGCGCCTTCTCGGGTAAAGGGAAGTTCGTCAGGGAGCCGGAGCCGCAGGCAGCGCCGGAGGCGGCGCCGGCCGATGCCCAGGCGCCGGTCCCGGAAGGCGAGCCGGTGCCGGCCTCGTAACACCGGGGGCAGGACTCTTGCCCTCCGCTCCCCCGGTAGCACCGACACCCGCCGTAGGCACTTTGGCAAAGGAGGTACCGCCATGTCAGGACGAGCTGTAGGGCTAACCGTGGCGGTGGTGGGGCTGATCGTGGGGCTGCTTTTCGCGCTGGCGGATGCGATCGGCCTGGGCGGCAGCCCGGGCTTCGGCACCCGTCAGCTGGTCGGCGTGATCGCCGGCGCCGTGATTCTGATCGTCGGGATCGTCATCTACGCCAGATCCGCCGCAGCGGCATCGGTGATACCGCCGGACTCGGATATCGGCGGCAGATAGACCGTCTTCCGTCGGTCGTCAGGGCTGTCGAAGTCCGGCGTCGGCGGCCGCCGGGGAGGGTAACTTCGGGCGGGTCACTTCCAGAGCCGCTGGTGGTGGCGGCGCTGGTGCTCGCGGAAACTCTCGACCTGACCGGCGGCATAGGCCTCCAGTCGCTCCTCGCCTCGGCCCCCGTTCACCCGTCTATCGCCGTTCAGGCGCCGGGCCTCGCTCTGGCGTCTATCCTCTGCGCGGCGCCGCTCCTCGGTTCGCCGTCGTTCTGCCGCTGAGTCCCCTTCGGAGTTACCGGCGTTACCGCCGTTTGCTCCCGGCGTCAGCGGCTCCAGCGTCAGCGTATCGAGTGAGAAGTCGAGATGCCCGTCAGACGGCGGCGGTTGGACTTCAGGTTCACGGGCTGCGCCCCCACCGTTCGCTTTCGCAACGGGTCGCGCGGCAGGTGGCTCACGCACTTCGTGGCGTGCTCGGACGTGCCAGTCCGGGTTGTACCAGAGGTCCCACTCGGGCTCGTACCAGATGTCGTCCTCGTCCGGGGCGGGTGGAGGTTCGCCCTGCGTCGCTTCGGCCTGGGTCACCGCCGGTTCGTTGGACTCCGCCTGCCCCGCGGGTACCACCGGTGCCGCCGGTGCCTCGGCTGGATCTACGCTCGCAGCTTCTTCGATCGCTTCGTCCGCTGCGGGTGCCGCGCGTCCGTTCCCCGAGCTTCCGTTGGACCGGGAGCTTCCGTTGGGCTGGTAGACCTTGCCGGGCCGCGGGACGTCGGGGCGCCCGTCGCCGCCGGCGGCCGCGGCCTCCGCTTGCTGCACGTGCTGCCATACCTTGATCTGTTCTCGATCCCACGTCTCGTTGCCCGCCGGCTCGCGGCGCCGGGGTCTGCCGGTGCCATTCTGCGGCACATCGTTCAGGACGGCGCCCAGCAAGTTGATGGGCAGTGAGTCCAGCATCTCGAGCTGCGCCATGGCGGCCCCGCGGTCCGTGGCTCCGGCTCTCAGCACGACCACCAGGCTCCCGGCCAGCCGCGCCAGCGCCACGGGCTCCGGGCCCCCGTCGAGCGGCGACGTCTTGATCAAGATGGCCTCGTAGGACGACCGCAGCGCGTCCAACAGACCGGCCATTGCACGCGACTGTAAAAGCTTTGACGCGTTTGGGGCCGGCGGGCCAGAACCGATCCAGTCAAAGACGCCGTCGTCTGCCGCGTGGATCGCCTGGTCCAGAGTCGCCCGGCCGGCCAGATACTCGGTCAGACCCGGCGCACGGCGTCCGCCGTTCGGGTGCCGCCCGTTTCGCCGCCCGACATCCGCGTCTATCACCAGCGTCCGCCGTCCGAGCGCTGAGAGCTCCCGCGCCAGGTTGGAGGAGACGAACGACTTGCCTTCGGCGGCCGCGAGGCTGGTTAGCGCGACGATCGCCGGCTCCGTTTTCCCATGCACGTGCAGCAGGTTGCGCCGGACGACCCGGAACGCTTCGCCAACCTCAGCGTCGTCAGGCGTGCCGTTCCGCGGATCGCCGGCCGCGACGCGGGGGACCGTGCCGAGCAGGGTGAGTCCCAGCTCGTCCCGTACCTGGTCCGGCGTCCTGACCGTGCGATCGGTCCGACCCAGCAGCACCGCCCCGAGGATCAGAAGCCCGAGGCAGCCGAGGAACGCCAGGGCGACCAGTTGCAGATAGGCCACCTCGACCGGTTGCACGAAGCGCGTACCGGCAACACCCGCCGCCACACCAACAACCGTCATTAGCACGACCAGGCGCTTGTATCGGCGGGCTACCGCCAGCTGACGACGCCACCCGTGGTCGTCGTGCCGCAACCGGGACACGGAACGGTGTTGCCTAAACGCAGATGTGCCAGGTGCCGCTGACCGTTGCGGGTCGGCGAGGCGTAGGTCAGGACTGGCGGGAAGTCTCTCTGAGCTTCTGCGGCCTGCTTCCATCCGGTGACAGAAGGCCAAGTCAGGGTTGCGCTTCGCGTTTACACCGGGTCAACGCTGGACCGGGGATATCCACAGCAATAGCGATACCGCGGCTCCGGCGCGCTCGGCCTGAGGGGTGCGAGCCGTTCCTACTGTCATCTTGGGGAAAAATCTGTTTCCAGGGCCCCGGGTGGGGGCCGTGAGCCGGCCCGGTGATGCGCCGGCGCCACACTCGCGGAGCGACTCAGCCGGTATCGATCTCCTTCGCCCAGGCCCGATTCTCCCGGTACCACTCCACCAGCCGTCCCACCCCTTCCTCGAAGCTCACCTCGGGCTGCCAGCCCAGGACTTTCCGGGCCTTGTTGATGTCGGCCCAAGTCGCCTGGACGTCGGCCGGGTGCCGCGGCTGGCGATCGATCTCCCCCCGTTTGCCGGCCAGTTTCTCGACCAGCGCCAGCGCGTCGTTCAACACGACGGGCTCGTCGGAGCCCAGATTGATGACCTGGTAGCCTATCGGCTCGAGCGCGGCGATCGTCCCCCGGGCGATGTCGTCCACGTAGCTGAAGTCGCGCTCCTGGGTCCCGTCACCGAAGACCGTTACGGGGTGATCCTCGTGGACCCACTGGACGAAGCGGAACAGGCTCATGTCGGGCCGGCCCGCCGGTCCGTAGACGGTGAAGTAACGGAGCACGGTAACATCAAGCCCGTACAGGTAGTGGTAGGTATAGCACATCGCCTCGGCCGCCTTCTTCGAAGCCGCGTATGGCGAGAGCGGGCCGTCGGTGTCGGCGTCCTCGCGGAAGGGCCGCGGGTTCCGCGCCCCGTACAGGCTGGACGTCGAGGCCAGCACGTACTTCTCGATCTCGTAGCGGCGGCAGAGCTCCAACAGGTTGAGTGCGCCGGTCGCGTTCGTCTCGAGGTAGATCCACGGGTTCTCCACCGACTGCCTGACGCCGGCCCGGGCGGCGAGGTTGATGACCGCGTCGAAGGCGGAGCCGGTGTCGTGGTTCGTGCGGAAGAGCTCGGCGAGGCCGTCCTTGTCACAGATGTCGAGCTTGGCGAAGCTGAAGCCGGGGCGCGGCTCGAGCCGGGCCAGGCGCCATTCCTTGAGCCGCACGTCGTAGGCATCGTTCATGTTGTCGATGCCGACGACGGCGTGACCGTGATCCAAGAGAAGCTCACAGACGCGGGCGGCGATGAAGCCGGCGGCGCCGGTAACGACGAAGTGCGACACGCTAGCTCCCTATCGAATGAATTGCAGAGCGTAGAACAGACTCCCCGCAGCACCTACTACGTAGAGCAAGCTCCTGCCGATCTCACCGGCCGCGAAGGGCGACCGCTTCGAGACGACGATCTGATCGCCGGCACGCAGACCCAGCTCATCGAGGGTGAGCCCGCCCTGGAGCGCCAGCCGCATCGCCTCCCCGCCGGCCACGGTGGTCTCGCCCCTCCTCGCCTCGAGCTTGCTCAGGTCGGCGTTGGGCGACGGCCCGCCCACGGCCATCAAGGCTTCGCTGATCGGCATTTCGGGTGGCAGGAGATGGAAGCCGGGTTGGCCGATCTCGCCGAGAATCGCGATGCGAACCAGGGAGTGCGCCTGAACTACGGGATCCCGCACGACGGTCCCGATCGACTGGCGGAGGTGCGTCTCGATCTCCGAGCGCAGGACCCCGCTCATAGGCACGGTACCGACAATCGGCATCACCAGCTCGCGCTCGCCGCTGACGACGAAGGTGTCGCTCAGCTGTTCCTGGCCTTCGACGGCGACGACGATCCGATCGCCCGCCCGGAAATCGCCGGTCGCCAGACGCGCCCTGATACGCTCCGCCTCGGCGCGGGCCCGCTCCCGCAGGCCCTGGCTGTAGGCCCGGGACTGGGCCGCGTCGGCGTAGCGCTGGACCAGCGCCTCCAGATCCTGGCGCCGCGCCCGAACCTGGCCCGGGTCCCAGGCGGCTTCCTGGCCCTGCAGCGGGTTGTCCGAGCCGAACAGCAACAAAGTGAGCACGGCCGCAGATAGGTGTCTCATCGGGTACTCCTCAAGGCAGGGGCTGTTGCCGAGCCCGCACGGGCGCTCGCACGCCGGAACCCGGCTCGCCCTTCCCCCGGAGCAGGTTAGGGCTTCCGCTCACCAGGCCGAACCGCTGCAGCCGGTCCTCGATCCGCTCGCCGGTCTCGGAGGCCTCGCGCTCGGGGCCATCCTGCGCGTCGCCCCGGCGTCGGGCAGCCGGATAGTCTTCGTCTCGTTCGATCGCGCGCTTCATGAACCTCGGGCGCATCAAGTTCAGGACCCGAGGGGAAGCAGCTCGGGTCACGGCCTGTAATCCGATACTCGCCAACGAGTTACAGCGCCGGCGGCGGCACGCTGGATCACAGAGCGTGCGAGATTCGCGTCGTGCCGGCGCGACACCGCTCATCTCGGCGCGACAGAATAGACAAAGTCGTGGCATCGATGCACCTGCCACGCCGCCTACGCCTGTCGCCTCGCTGCTGCGCTCCCACTTTGCCATACACCGGCTGCACCGTCAACTCGGGGGTTGGAGGCCGCGGCGGCGGCCGCAGCTTCGTGCACGCTACTTGCACTTGGGCCGCCTGTACTGCACTCCCCGCGATGGGGATATATCCTGTGGCACAGCTGACAGAACCAGTCACTCTGGGGAAACCGATGGAGAGTCCGGCGTCGTCCCGCCCGCCGGTTGCGATCATCGCGAGCGACCAGGAATGGTCGAGCCGGTCGATCAAGAGCATCCTCGCGTCGAACGGCTACGCCGCTTTGATCACCTACACGGGCCGACAGACGCTGGAGCAGGCGCTGAGCACGGGAGCCGACCTGCTCCTCATCGACCAGGGTCTACCGGACATGACGGGTCCGGAAGTGTGCCGCGCGTTGCGCAGCGACCCCCGGGTGAGCGCCAGCACTCCGATACTGATGACCAGCGCGGGAAAGACCTCGCGAGCGGAGCGACTGGAGGCTCTGGCGGCCGGTGCTTGGGATGTCGTCGCGCTTCCGTTCGATGCGGAGGAGCTGCTTTCCCGACTCGACTCGTACGTTCGCGCCAAGCTGGACTCGGACCGGCTGGCGGAGGAGGGGATGGTCGACCCGGTCACCGGGCTGTACAACCTTCGGGGCATGATGCGTCGGGCCCGAGAGCTGGGCTCGGACGCCTATCGACACGGGCGGGCCCTGGCCTGTGTGGCCCTGGCGCCGCAGCTGAACGGCAGCGAAACGCCGGGAGCGGCCGACGATGCGGCTCTGTGGCTAGCGGTCCGCCGGATGGCGAAGGTGCTGAGGGAGTCGGGCCGTGTGTCCGACGCCATCGGCCGGGTGCGGATGGGGGAGTTCGTGGTGATCGCGTCGTCCACCGACGCCGGCAAGGCGCTGCGGCTGGCGCAGCGCCTGCAGAGCACCGCGGAGTCGGCGGCCGACGAAGGCGACGTGGGCGGACTGTGCGTACTGGCCGGGTACGACGCCGTGTCGGATTTCCGGACCGCGGGCGTCCAGCCTGCCGCCCTGCTGGCCGGTGCCACAGCTGCGCTCCGGCAGTCCCAGCAGGACCCGAACGGGGTGACGATCCACCGCTACGCGGGCCAGCGGGACACGACCCAATCGCTGAATTCACACCCTGGTATCTAGCTAATATCCAGAATCGGCTGATAGGGAGCAGTAAGCGGGGCTCCGGCTAACGCCAGTGCCGGGCCTGGTTGCGGCGCTGATGCGCCTGGTGCGGCTCGGCCTCCGTCGGGCCACTGCTGGAGTCCGCGACCGATCCGCCGGCCGACCCGCCGGCAAGATCCCGGCCCCGGGGCGGCTGCTGCTGCTCGTCGGAAGGCTGAGCTGCAGGGCGCGCGGCGCGGCGCGCCGCGTCTTGCTCGGGCTCCACGGGTTCCCCGATCTCGGTGTGGCGCGCCTCGGTGTCGACGTTGCCCACCAACCGCCGTTTCAGGCTGCCGGCACCGGCGTCTTCATCGTAGGCCTCGTAGCCCGGCATGTAGGAGTAGTATTGATAGTGGCGGTAGTAGCGGTAAGCGCCATCGGTGCTGACGCCGTTGAGCACGGCGCCCAGCAACCGGATGGGCAGGTAGTCGAGGCTCTCGAGCTTGGCCTCCAGCAGCCCGCGATCGCTGGAGCCGGTGCGCAGCACCAGCAGCAGGTTGCCGGTGGCGGTCCCGCAGACGAACGGATCGATGCCGGCGCCCAGCGGCGGGCTGTCGACGATGATCACCTCGTAGTCGGCACGGAGGCGCGCCAGTAGCGCGGTCATCGCGGCCGACTGCAGCAGCTCGGGGCCGCTGCGGAACCGGGTCCCGGAGGCGATGAGGTCGATGGCGCCGTAGACCGAGCGCTGGACGACGTCCTCCAGCGACACCTCTTCGTGAACCAGATAGTCGGTCAGCCCCGGCCGGCGCACGGCGTTCAAGCGCCTGTGCAGGCCGCCGCGACGGGTGTCCGCATCGACCACCACCGTGCGCTTGCCCAGCTCGGCGAACGAGATCGCCAGGTTCGAGGTGACGAACGATTTCCCATCCTGCGAGCCGGGACTGGTTATCGTCACCACCACCGGGCCGGCCGCGCCGTAGGCGTGGGCCAGGCCCAGCCGAATGCTGCGAAACGCCTCGACCACCTGGTCGGCGTCGGCCTCGTTCAGCCGACCGCCGCGCTCCCGGACGAAGGGGACCGCCCCGAGGATCGGGATGCCCAGCTCGTCGGTCACCTGCTCGGGGTAGCGCACCCGCGGATCGATGCGGTCGAGGAGCACCGCGCCCGCCAACCCGACGCCCAGACCGCCCATCAGCGCCATGAAGATGAGCCGCAGGCGACGGCTGTCACGCACCGGCTGGCGTGGGACGACCGCGGCATCGAGGATCCGGATATCGGGGATCGTGCTGGCGGCCGCCAGCCGGGCTTCCTCGTAGCGCTGCTGGACCATCGCGTAGATGTTCCCGGCGGCCGCGACCTGCCGCTCCAGCCGCGCTTCCTCGATGGCGCGCGGCGGGATCCGCTGCAGCTCGCCGGAGGCCGAGGCGATGAGCCGCCCCAGCTCCGCTTCCCGGGCCTCGAGCTCGCTCACCAGCGCGCCGGCCAGTTGCGGGACGGTCTGTCGCTCCAGCTCCTCGATCTCCTGCGACAGCTGCTGCACCGGCCGGTACGCGTCGGTGTAGCTGTAGCGCAGGGCGCGCAGCTCGGCGCGCTTCGAGGTGAGCTCCTGGAGCGCGGCCAGCAGCTCCGACGCGTTCCTCACCGGCATGATCACCTCGAGCGCCTCGACCACGAGACCGGAATCGGGGACCATGTCGAGGACCCGCTGGATGGCCTCGCGGTCCTGACGCACCTGGTCCTGCCGGATCTTCAGATCGAAGAAGCTGGAGACCGCCGACGGGCTGGTCGACTCGAGCCCCGGGTTCACGGGGGCCGCCGGCTCGCTGGGCAGTGTGATCGTGCTGACGCGAAAGTCCTCCAGCGCCGTCTCGGCGTCCTGAAGCCGGCGGAGCGCCCGACCCAGCTGGTCGTCGAGGATCTTGGTCAGCTCGATGACCCGATCGCCCTTCAGCTCCGCCGCCACCGCCACGTAGCGTTCGGCGATGGCATTGAGGACCGCGGCAACGCGCTCCGGATCGCGGTCCTGCAGGCGCAGCCTCAGGAACGTGCCGTTGCGGTCCATCTCGGGACGCAACCGCTCGGCCAGACTCGTGGCCACGCCCCTGGGGTTATCCAGCCTGACGTGAACCTCCTCACCCGGCTGGACCGCACCCTGGAGGATCACCCAGGCGAAGCCCTGGTCGACGCCGATGGAGTCGCCGAGCATACCGGTCTGCAGCACGACGTCGTCCTGTAGGAGCTGGAACGATCTGCCGTCCTCGCCGATCTTCACCTCGTATTCGCCCGGCAGGTACCGCTCCTGGGTCTCGAACGACGAGGCCACGTCGCTCCCCTCCGAAGCCTCGATGTCGATGTAGAGCCGCTGCTCGAGCACGACGTGGTCGAGTACGAGGTAAGATTCCAGCAGATCCACCCACGCCTGCGAGTGCAGCAGCTGGGTGGGGCGAATCGGGCCGGCGCCCGCCTCACCGCCAGCGCCGCCCTCGATCCAGATCGTCGCCTCGGCCTGGTAGCGGGTCGCGACAATGCGAGCCAGCCCGAGGCCGGCCGCGGCGCCCAGCACGAGCGCCGCCAGCACCAGCCACTTGTAGCGGAAGACGGCGGCGAGGTAGCGGCGCCAGTTGACCTGGGTGGGGGCGCCGAAGGGATCGAAGCCATCGTCGCCGTGCCAGTGCGCCACGGGGCGCGTCATCGCCTCCCGCGGTTCAGCAGCTTCAGGGTTGGGCAGGTTGTTCACCATCGTCCGCCAGAAACTCCGACGCCGACCGGCAGAGCGGCTAGTCACCCCGCCGGCGCGCGGCCGTTTGAAAGATCGGTATGGATTCTACTTAGCAATCCTGATACCGCCAGAGGAGATCGCGACGTGGCGCTTACCAGGCCAGCCGCGGCCACGGGCCGTGACCGTCGGGGAGCGGAAAAACGCGGGCCCTCCCGCAAGCATGTAGCGGTGGCGCCACAGGGTGTGGCCCGCTCCTGCACACGCGTGGCAACCGCACCACGGTCGGGGGCCCAGGTGTGGCAAGCGTGCCGGCAAAATGTTGACAACAGGGCAAGTTCTTCCTATCCTACCCGTCCCACATTTCGGTGGGGGCCCTCCCGCCGGGCCTGATACCTGCATAACTCCCGCTTGCCGGTATAGTCCTGAAAGATCCCGCTATCACCGGCCGCGGTGTTACGCGGCGCAGAGACTTACGGAGGCTCCCCCGTGCCCAGTGGTACCCTGTCCGGCCAGTCCGAGGGATCGCGCCCCATCCCGACCGCCGAGGGCCCCGGTGACGAGATCGCGGTCGCCGCTTCCCTGGAGCGCGAGCTCAAGGCCAGCCTCAGCATCCTCATCGTCGACGACGATCACACCCTGCGCGAGAGCTGCTCCAGCATCCTGAAGATCGAGGGTTACGACGTCACCGTCTGCGCACGCGGTGGCGCTGCGCTGGAGCTGCTGAAGCGGAGACGCTTCGACATCGCGCTGTTCGACCTCTACATGACGGAAGCCTCGGGGATGGACCTGCTGACGACGGGGCTCAAGACCAACCCGGAGATGGTCGCCGTCATGATCACGGGCAAGCCGAGCGTCGACTCGAGCATGGAGGCGTTGCGTGAGGGCGCCTGGGACTACCTGCCCAAGCCTTTCTCGGCCACCCAGCTGCAGGTCCTGGTGGGGCGCGCGGCCCACGCCGCCCTGGGGACGCGCCGGACCGAGAAGTTTCAGGCCGAGCTCAAGCACGAGCACGGTCACAGCGAGACGATCACCGTTCTGGGCGTGTCACCGTCCTTTCGCAGGATCATCGACGTCGCCCGCAAAGTGGCGCGCACCGACGCGTCCGTCTTCCTGACGGGGGAGAGCGGGACCGGCAAGGAGCTCATCGCTCAGTACATCCACTACTACAGCCGCCGCAGCACCAAGCCGCTGGTGCCGATCAACTGCGCCGCGCTGCCCGAGACGCTGCTCGAGTCGGAGATGTTCGGGCACTACAAGGGCTCGTTCACCGGCGCCATCCGGGACAAGCCGGGGCTGCTGGAGATCGCCAACGGCGGCACGATGTTCCTGGACGAGATCACCGAGATGTCCCAGGCGATCCAGGCGAAGCTGCTGCGGGTGATCCAGGACGGCGTCGTCCGGCGCGTCGGCAGCACCAAGACCGATGCCGTGGTCAACGTGCGCTTCATCGCGGCGACCAACCGGGACCCCGAGGAGGCGGTCGAGGCCGGCGACCTGCGCCAGGACCTCTACTACCGGCTGCGCGTCGTGCCGATCCGCGTGTCGCCGCTCCGAGAGCGGCCCGAGGACATCCCGATCCTGGCGAAGCACTTCCTGGCGCACTACTGGCAGAAGCACCGCGAGCGCGGCTCCGCGATGCCGGTGATCACATCCGCCGCGGTCAGATCGCTGCAGTCGCGGCCCTGGCAGGGTAACGTGCGCGAGCTGCAGAACGCGATCGAGCACGCCGTCGTGTTCCTGGAGCCCGGCGCCGATATCGCGCCCGAGGACATCCCTTCGGTCGACGGCAGCAAGGGTCAGGTCCAGCAGACGGTGCCGTTCGCCTTCGACGTCCTGGAGGAGCCGTACCACGCGGCGCGCGATCGCGTCGTCGCCGAGTTCGAACGACGATACCTCACTTGGATCGTCAACCGCGCTCAGGGCAACATGTCGAAGGCCGCACGCATCGCCGGGATCGACCGGACGACGATCTATCGCCTGATGGAGAAGCACGACGTCCATCGCTCGGCGCTGTTGGGAGGCGTCGAATGACCAGTCCGGTCGTGCCCGAGGACTTGCAGACTCCCGTAGTCGACATTCGCAGACGGTTGCCGGCCCGCGACCCGGAGGTGGCCCGGCTGGTGCCGTGCCGCGAGCTGGAGCTGGCCAGCAAGACGGTGCTCGACGGCTGGCTGGCCCGCGACGACCACGCGATCAGCGAGAGCAGCCTGGCCGCCGAGCTGGCCGCGCTGAGCTCCGCAGCCCACGCCGCCCTCGGTGCGGGCAAGGCCGGCGTCGGCGCTTTGAGCGGCTCGGCGCTTCGGCAGCGGCTACTCGACGACCTGCGCGGCGAAGTGATCCGAGGCTGGGCCGATGCCGGCAAAGAGCTGGACCAACCGTCTCTGCAGGTCCTGAGGGCGCTGGAAGACGTTCGCGAGGCGATGAACGTGCGAAGCAACGCCGACATGATCGCGTCGACCGGCGGCCTCGACGGACTCGAGCTCATATCCGAGGTCGCCCACGATCTGCGCTCGCCCCTGACCTCGATCCTGACGCTGGCCGAGACGCTGCGGCGCGGCCACAGCGGTGACGTCAACGAGACCCAACACCGACAGTTGGGGCTCATCTACAGCGCCGCACTGGCACTCAGCGCCACGGCGAGCGACGTCATGGAACTGGCTCACGGCGGCGAGCTGCTGAGCGAGGAGCGCACGCCGCTGTCGGTGACCGATATCCTCGAATCGGTCCAGAACATCGTCCAGCCGATGGCCGAAGAGAAGGGACTCGAGGTCCGGCTCCGGCCGCCGACCGACGATCAGCGGCTGGGCCATGCGCTGGCGCTGAGCCGGGTCCTGCTGAACCTCACCACGAACAGCCTCAAGTTCACCAGCGACGGGTACGTGGAGATCTCGGCTGCGACGCGTGGCCCGCTGCGGCTGGAACTCTCGGTCCGCGACAGCGGCCCGGGCATCCCATCCGACGCCCTGCTCAAGCTGTACCAACCGTTCCGCCGCGAGCCGGGTCGGCCGGGCTATTACTTCTCGGGAACCGGCCTGGGCCTGACGATCTGCCGCAAGCTGGTGGCGGCCATGGGCTCAGAGCTTCGCGTCGAGACGCGTCCCGGCTGGGGTACCCGCTTCTATTTCGAGGCGGAGATGCCGCCCGTCTCGCTGTAGTACGTGGTCACTTCAGCGCTGCGTTTACCTCGGCCCGCCTTACGCCACCTACCTTACGTTGCTACGGCGCTCGCGTTCCTGATTCTGTTCTGGGAAGCCATCTTCACCCTGGGCCGCGACTGGTGGCGGGTGCCTGAGGCATCTCACGGCCTGCTGCTCGGCCCGCTGGCAATTGTGCTGGCCTGGCGACGCGGTATCGTGGCGAATTTCCGTTCTCAGCCGATTCCAGGGCTGCTCATCCTAGTCGGCGCCGTGGCTCTCTGGTACGTCTCGCGCCTAGCAGCTGAGCCGTTCACCCTACGATTGTCGATGCTCGCCGCCGCCGGCGCGCTCGTGATCTTCTACTTCGGGTTTCGACAACTGCTCCACTGGTGGCTGCCGGCCGCGCTCCTCATCCTCTCGGTCCCGATCCCGGAAGTGATTCTGAACAGCCTGGCGCTGCCACTTCAGCTCCAAGCCTCAAAGCTAGGAACGGCACTGCTAGAATGGCGTCATGTGCCCGTCCGGCTGGCTGGCAACGTGATCCTGCTACCCAACCGCTCGTTGTTTGTAACCGAAGCCTGCAGCGGGCTGCGCTCGTTGACGGCGCTTACTGCGCTGGCCCTACTTGTAGGGGGCCTGTGGCTCCATACGACCTGGGCGCGGATCGCCCTGCTCATCATGGCAGTGCCTGTGGCCGTCGCACTCAATGCCCTGCGTATTTTCCTGACCGGCTTCCTTGTCTTCTTTGTAAGCCCACGGCTGGGCGATGGGCTCATGCACTATACGGAGGGCTGGGCCCTCTTCATCATCGCTCTCGTGTTGCTCGGGGGCAGCGCCTGGGGGTTGAGCCAGCTGGAAAATCTCAAGAGTCTGAGCTATGAAGAGTAGGCTGCTGGTGTGGGCCCCACCCACCTTGATGGCTCTGGCCAGCATATTCACCCTAGGAATCGACCTGCAGCGGCCGTTGCCCTTGAGGGTACCGCTCGCCAGCTCGATCCCGCGAGAGGTCGATGGGTTCACGGGTAGCGACCAGCAGCTCAACGAGGCGCAGGAGCAAGAGGCCGGCATGAGCGACTATGTTATGCGTGCCTACCGTCATTCTTCGGGCACCCGAGAACAGACTTTTTCCCTATATGTAGCCTATTATGATCAACAGAGTCTGGGTCGCACGATACATTCCCCCAAGAACTGTCTGCCGGGCACTGGGTGGCAGGCTCTGAGCTCCCGCACAGAAGAGGTCGCGATGCGCGATGGCCCTGTCACCGTTAACCGCCACATCGTTCAGAGTAGCGATCAGAAGGCGCTGGTGCTCTACTGGTACCAAGGACGCGGTCGAGTTGAAGCCAACGAGTACCGGGTGAAATGGGACTTGTTGTGGGACTCGGCGTTGAAGCGCAGGAGCGACGAGGCGCTGGTTCGCATTGTAGTTCCCATAGTCGAGGGAGAGGGGGCAGCGTGGAAGCTCGCGAACAGCGTCGTAGGTGCGATCATTCCAGCCGTCACTGCCGCACTACCCGCAACCTGAGCCGCTCCAGCGATTCCCGCCCTGCAGATCCGGCAGCAAGAACAGCCACGCCATGGCCATTCTCAAGACGATGGGCCGCTGCCGACCGTTACGCTCTCAGTCCCTCGCCAACTGCGAGGTGCTGCAGCAGGTAGGAGAACGAAGAGGAGTCCGAGGATAGGCACCATGTAACGAACAATCGACAGAACCAGCGTCGTCATGACCCAGCAATAGGCTAGCAGCATGAGAACAATGACCGTCAGATCCCGTGCCCGGCCGCCGGCTCGAATTGAGCGACAGCAGCCCCAAAGCAGCAGCGGTAGGTAGAGCGCCTGTATCCCGAGTATCCATCCTTCGTATCTGCCGCTATCGGTGCCGTACCAGCTGCGAATGGCCTTGAGGGCGAGGATCTCGGCCACCGCCAACGGTCGCCCTTCGACGTGCGATGTGAGATGGGACGCAACATCGGACAGCGATTCGATTTCACTCGAGTGGCGCCGAATACTCAGCATCACAGCTAGCGCATCCTGCGAAACCCGAAAGTCCCTCCTGTAGTCTGTTCCATACTCCTCAGATCGCACGGCAAAAGTCAGCCCGTCGAGGATGCTATCTACGCCGTTCGTGCTGAGGGTGATCACCCGCCCAGTCCTTAGAAGAACCCAGGCTTCCCACGGAGCCACGGCTATAAGAGTGCCCACGAGGAGGATCGATATCGGAACGAGCTTCTTGAAGAAGCCGCTTCCACGCAGCTGGAGATACATCGCGAATGCCAGAACGAGACTGACAGCAACTGCAATGGGCCGTACCAGCATGGATAGACCCATCAAGAGACCCACGGTGAATAGCCAGACCAGCGAGCGTCCACCGCGCTTGAGGGTCAACCACAATGCCCACAAGCCGCCGTAAAAGAGAACCAGGAACGGCAACTCCGACACCGGTTGCCTGGTCAAGGAGAGAACGAGCGGATACGTGGCCCAAGCCATCGCAGACACTAGCCCACAATGACTACCCCAGATGGTCCTGCTGAGCAAGAACACAAACACAGCAGCCGCGCCAAAGCAGAGGAGCGCGAATATCGAAAGCGCAAGATCCTCGGGCACGTGCAGCATCGCAGACAGCCGAAAGACTCCCGCCAAAATTAGCGGGAAGCCTGGGGGGTACTCCGTAGCCAGGCCACCTCCGGTCAGGGTGATGCCTCGCCCGTTCGCGATATTTCGTGCAACAGGCTCATAGAAGCGCGTGTAGTCGGCGCTCTGGTTGCGGAGGACATCGGCCGGCAGAATAACCCAGAAAAGGAGCGTGACAACTGTTACTAGGACGAAAACCAGCAGCAGCTCCAACCGCGGCGATGGCTGCCATGCGTCACGAATTCTCTGCCGGCTAGTGCGAAGGATAGCTGACATGGCGTAGACGGTGGAGTTTGCTGTTACCGAGCAGAGCGACCTCAAGGCATGAGCGAACTTACGTCGTGTCCCGCACCTTGTAGGCGCTGCGCTGTTGCGACCTAAGGTGCACAATGATCTCGCCGATCAGCCCAAGACCGAGAACCTGTGCACCCAGTGTAAAGAGAAGTACGCTGAGCAATAGCATCGGCCGGTTGGCGATCCCTTGACCAGCGAGCCGTTGGATCAGAACGATACAGCCGATCAGCGCACCGGTCGCTGAAAGGAACAGCCCTACCAGACCGAAGAAGCGGAGGGGTTTGTCAGTGAACTTGGCGAGGAAGAAGAAGGCGATTATGTCCAGCAACCGGCGCACGTACACGCCGGGGCGATAGACCCTCCGTCGAGCATCGAGTGGATGCTGTGGGACATCGACCTCCTTGACCCGATAGCCCTCACGGACTGCGATTGCAGGGATGAAGCGATGCAGATCGCCGTACACAGGGAGCGACTCGGCGATCTCGCGACGCATCAGGCGTAATCCACATCCCATATCGCGGAACGTGAATCCTGACAGCTTGTTCACGACGCAATGAAAGGCACGTGACTGGAGTCGATTCCACCAACCATCCGCTCGAGGGGCACGTCGGGTCACGATCAGGTCGACCGTGCTCTCCAGCAGTTCGTCGAGCAAAGCGTGAATCCCTTCGGGTCGTACCTGGAAGTAGGCCGGTACCGTGGCTATCAGATTGCCACGGCTGTGCTCCACCCCTGCCCGCAGCGCAGCCGATTCTCCGAACGTTCGCTCAAACTGGATGATGCGTAGCTCGCGGGTAGCGTGACTCAGTTCCACCAAGTCTTCGGGAGGCGATGTGAATCCGCCATCGAAAACGAATATGAACTCGTACTCGAGGCTCCTGCTGCGCAACTCCGCTTCGAACTCGCGGTAGACGGTCAGTAGATCGTCCTTCCGGTCGACTACCGGAACGATAACCGATACGAACGCCTCCTCGCGCACCTGCACGCGCGAGGCATCCTGCGTCGCTGTGCCCGACACTGCCAGCTCAGGGTGCATCACAATTCCTTCACGAAGGGCGCGTCTCCTGCCCGACCCAAGTTCGAGCGCAGGGCAACCTCTCCAAGCAGTCCGAGCATGAGCAAGTAGAAGCCCGCGCCGGCTAGCAACAGCGAGGCACCCGGAAAGACCAGAGACTCGGCTTTTGCCTGGGTGAACGCGATCACCGCCACGAACCATCCGGATAGGAACAGGAGTGCAATGACGAACAGAACGAAGGCCGCCGCGCCGAACGCGGCGAGCGGACGGAGCCGGAACGCAGTCACCATCTTCAGAGTCGCCAAATCGATCAGGACCTTGCCGGTTCGCGAGAGCCCGTACTTGCTGCGTCCCGAACGGCGTGGGTGATGGCGGACGGGAAGCTCCACAATTCTCGCCCCGTAGCTCGCAGCCAGGGCGGGAATGAACCGGTGCTGATCCGCATACAGCGCTAAACGATCCAGCAGATCCCTGCGGTAGGCTTTCAGCGAACACCCATTGTCCCTGATCGGGACCCCGGTGAGCCACCTGATAATGTGATTGGCGCACCACGAGGGGAGCCTCCTCAGTAGCGCTCGATCCTGTCTGCGCCGCCGCCAGCCACACACGAGATCGTGCCCTTCTTCGAGTTTCTCCACCAACGCGGAAATGTCGCGAGGGTCGTTCTGCAAATCACCGTCCAATGAGACAACGACCCGGCCACGCGACTGATCGAACCCTGCCATCATCGCAGCTGTCTGACCCACGTTGCGGCCCAACCGGATCCCGCGCACTCCCTCAACAGCCGCGGCACGCCGTATAGCTTCCCAAGTACCATCGCTGCTGCCGTCGTCCACGAGTAGTACCTCGAACTGACCCTCGTAGTCGGCGAGCGACTCCAGTATCCAGTCCGTGAGAGGTGACACGTTGTTCACCTCATCGTAGAGTGGAACCACAACCGACAGATGCAGATCAGTTCGATTGGACATCCAGTGCTCCTTTAACTACGCGCGCCTGACTAGAGAGTCGACGGCGGCGACCCTGGCCGGGCCGGATGTGTTTCTCTCGCAAGCGGCGTCAGTCCTCCACCCTATGGAGCAATGCCCGTACCGTCCGGGGACCGGGAGCGGCGAGCAGGGTCCTCTTACGACCGCGAAACGCCAGCCATTCCAACCTTCCCGGAGCCTCGCGTACGGGGCGGGAGCAGCACCTGTTGCGAGAACGCAACAGTCGAGACGTCGGGCTGTGCCCGTTCCGCACCTGAGTGGGACGAAGACACGGTACACGCTTTGCTTTCCCCGCAAGTGAACTCGCGGAGCAGCGTCGGCCGGGGCTGAGTCTGGCGGAGCGGGAATGCCGGTCGAGTCCCTCCACAGGCCCGTAGATGTCAAGGCGGCAATAACCCATCGCACACGGCTCGTCACATGAAGCAGGTAGTCAGAAAGGGTTTGCGAGAGATCCTGGTGGACCGCGTTCCCGACCCAGTGGTCACGCCACACCACGTCATCGTGCGTCCGTTCTTCTCGCTCATTAGCAGCGGGACTGAGAGTGCCGGCATCCACCGTGAGCCTCTTCTCAAGGAGGTCGCCCAGAATCCATCGCACCTGCGGAAGGTATGGGACGTCGCCAAAGCCGTCGGCCCCATACCGACGGCACGCGAGGTAAGGGCTAAGTTCGGCGAGTATGCGGTCATCGGTTACTCGGGCGCCGGCATCGTCGTGGATGCACATCCAACCGTTACGGATCTGAGCGTCGGTGACCGCGTTGCCTACGGCGGGGAGGGCACCGGCCATGGCCAGTATGTCCGAGTTGGCAGGAACCTCGCCGCGAGGGTCCCGGATTCTGTTCCGTTCGATTTGGCGTCGTTCACGACCCTCGGGGCCATCGCGATCAATGCCGTCAGAATCGCTGAGGTCGGCCTGGGCGACACAGTGGCAGTCATTGGACTCGGACTCGTAGGCCAACTGGTGTGTCAGGCGGTTAGGTGCCAGGGCGGGCGAGTCATCGCGACAGATCTGCAGTCGGAGCGAGTGGACCTTGCCAAACGTCTCGGGGCAGAAAGCGGAATCACAGGCGGACAGTCAGTGGCGGACTTCGTGCGCGCTGAGACTGCAGGTCACGGTGTTGACTGTGTCATCGTGGCAGCCAAGTCGAAGTCACCAGCACCGTGTATTCAGGCCTTGGACATTGTACGTGACCGCGGGCGCATAATCGTGGTTGGGGCCGTTGAACTGAATTTCCCGTGGGAGGCGATGTACCTTAAGGAAGTCCGTTTGCAGATGGCGCGAGCCTACGGCCCAGGCAGCTACGATCCGAAGTATGAGAGTGAGGGCCACGACTATCCACTGCCTTATGTACGGTGGACGGAAAACCGAAACATGGAGGAGTTTCTGCGCCTGGTCGCTGATGGACAGATCCGTCCAGCCAAGTTGATCACCCACGTGTTTGCGCTCGAGGACGCTGCAAAGGCGTACGATTCGATCCTCGACCCTTCCACCAGCAGCCTAGCCGTCCTGCTCAGATATCCCGAACCGGAGGAGGAGCAGCCCAAACGATACAGACCGCAGACCAGCGTGCCGGTGACAGAGCGAACGGCGAGACGATCTCGGAAGGATAAACTGGGGGTCGCCCTGGTCGGAGCCGGGAATCTGGCTCGTTGGGCACACCTGCCGAACATCAAGAAGATGCCGAACGTCGAGTTACGTGGCGTGTGCTCAAGCGATGGTGTCCGGGGAAAGAGTTACGCACTGCGTTTCGGCGCCACACACACGTATTCCGAGCTCGATGCGTTGTTGGACGATCCGAGCGTGGACATTGTGGTTATTGTCTCGCGGAACGAGCAGCATGCTGCACAAGCCCTGGCGGCCCTGGAGGCAGGCAAGCACGTCTTCTTGGAAAAGCCAATGGCACTCACCACAGATGAGTGCCGAGAGATCTACCAGAAAGTCCGAGGGACCGGCCTGGCTCTCGGGGTGGGGTTCAACCGTCGCTTCGCTCCTTTTTACCTAGAACAGAGACAGTACGTGTCGCAGCGGAACACGCCGGCCGTAGTCAACTGCCGAGTGAGCTCCCCGGGGATCTCTGGGTCTTATTGGATGGCCGACCCGTCGATCGGCGGCGCGATACTCGGAGAAGCCTGCCACTTCGTAGATCTAATGCACTGGTTGCTGGAAGCCGAGCCGCTCTGGGTATCAGCCGGCTCGCTGCCGCTGAAGGACGGCGAACCGGTGGGCCAGAACAACGTGGTCGCCAGTATCGGCTTCAGTGATGGCTCCATCGGGAACCTCACCTACTGTACGGTAGGCGCTCGGAAGGCGGCCGGTGAACGCGTGGAGGTTTTTGCGCCCGGCGTGAGCGCCATCACGGAAGACTTCAAGCGACTCAGTGTCCACGGACACGTTGAGATAAACCGGCGCAGGCTCTTTCCCGATAAGGGTTACAGGAGTTTGCTGGAGGATTTCTGTCTCGCTGTGCGTGAGGGGCACGAACCGGCCGTGACGGTCCTGGATGGAGCTCGCTCCACGATCGGCTGCCTGAGCATACTCAAGTCAGCGCGAAACCTGGAGCCCTGCCCGATCGACTGGCAAGAGGCGCTCGAATAGCCCCGCTCGCGTCCGTCGTTCCCGCGGATTACGACCGCTACGATCACGCGTTCAGCTGCCGGAAGAAGAAGCCGATACCGAAACCGGTCGGCGCGCTGATGATCTCTATCGCCGGAGTCGGCATGAGGTCGCCAGCCATCGGTAGGACTCCGACGGCGACCATCGCGAGGATTAGGGCTACAAGGGACTCCCAGCGAAAGCGCGCCCAGTAGCCGATAGGGACGAAGACCGCAGCGATCCACAACGCTCCGAGAAGAGACTGAACCCGCGGTGGGAAGCCTGGGCCGTAGAGCAGCACGGCCCATGCATGGCCCACCGTGAAACCGACTTTCTCCTGCTCACCGTTTACCAGCACGCGCCAACCCCGCGGCCGCCGGTGAACGTCGATAGTTACCGTATCACCCACTTCAACACCCGCAAGGGCGTCGACAAGAACGACGTCCGGCTGGTCGAGTTGCCAGCTCGCGGCCCTGGTGCGATAGCGAAACACTAGGCTCGATCCGTCAGCCCCGACGATAGCTATCTGCCGGTCGTCCTCGTCATAGATCCCCACGATTGGCGCCATGCGGCTCGTCGGCGGCCCGGCGAGCAGGACGATACGGAAGGCACCGCCCCGCAGGAGATCCGCTCGAACAGAAGCGCTGCCGTCGAGATCGTCGCGGACAGACCGACCGGCCACCTGGGCCTGGAGCACCGTGCCGCGGTAGGGATCCTCAACCCGTGCCGTGGGCGTCCAGCGGGCCTCGTAGCGCGACCGAGGCAGAGATGGAGCCAGCAACTGCCCAGCCAGCAGCGTCGCACCCGCGGCGAGACAGCTGGCCGCCAGGGAGAGGCGTGCGGCCCAGCGCCCTTCGGCACGCAGCAAGCGAGGCGCGAGACGGGCCAGAAGCAGCCCCGCCCCGGCGCCTGCCGTGTTGAAAATCACGTCGGCCAGGCTGCTCTGGCGGCCGGGAAGCGCCAGCTGGACACTCTCGATAGCAGCAGACAGAACTAGCGCCGACGTGAGGATGCCTACCGCGGACCGTCTGCAGGTAGCCAGGGCCGCTCCAAGAGGAACAAAGAGTACGATGTTGACCAGCGCATCCGCGACCATGCGGTCTCCACAAATGAGGCAGGGCGCTCGCGTCACGGGCGCTGTATCCAAAAGAGGCAGAAAAGTCGCAAACATCGCGAGTACTATCGCGGCTACGAGACGGGGGGCGTGACGGTGGTCAGGGCACACCGAGCGCAAGTCGCTGTCAGTAGGCTGGCTGGGTAGCGCGTGCGGCGGCCTCCTGGCAAATAGCGGAAAACCGTCGGGCGGCGACCTCCCAAGTGTAGTTCTCTCGCACCATCCGGCGGGCACGTTGACCAAGTCCCGAACGCATGCTCGGAAGCTTGATCAGTTGCACGACGGCCTCGGCGAAAGCCTGAGGTTCGTCGGCCAGTACGATGTTCTCACCAGATGTTACGGGCAATCCTTCCGCGCCAATGCTGGTTGAAACGACCGCCTTCTCCATCGCCATTGCTTCGAAGATCTTTATTCTCGTACCACTACCCACGCGCAGTGGCACAACGTACACAGATGCGCGGGCTATGTATGGGCGCACATCATCGACGGTGCCGGTAACCTCGACGTTACTATTTCGCTGACTGAGCCGCCTGATCTTTCGAGTCGGATTGCGGCCCACTATCCACAAAGTGGCTCCGACCTTAGAAGTGATTCTTGGCAACACGTCCTGCACAAACCACGTGATTCCATCTTGATTGGGCAGCCAATCCATCGATCCGGTGAAGACGATATGATTTCCATCGACGTCCGGTCTGCGTGGCGCGAAAAACTGGGAGTCCACCGCGGTTGGAATCGCGGAAGCGTTGTGAGCTCCATACTCGGTAGCCACTATCCGGCGGTCAGTCTCGGATACCATTATGTTGTGATCGAAGGCGTTTGATACGTACTTCTCATATCGCCACCGCTTGTACCACTCCAGATAGAGGTACGACTTCGTGATCGGGTTACGGGCCTGTCGGTACTGCCGCTTGCGAACCACTGCTTCCACATTGTGCTGGAAGACTATCCGCGGGCGGAAATCGACAGAAATCACATTCAGCGTCGTCTGGAGGAAATCGCACAGGAGGATATCATAACTTCCATCGGCCAGGAGCTCCCTCACGCGTCGCTCCATTCTAGCATCATAATATCTGGCCACGGTGTAGTCGTGCGGTGAGAAGAAGGCGCGAGAAACGGCATACAGAAAAGCTAGACTGCCCTTCTTGTACTCCGGACGCGGGATGGTCTCCAGGCGACTGGAGCATGCACGCATGGCCCTGACCTGTTCCTCTGTCTCGTGAGGAGACCGAAAAGCGACCATCGTGATGTCGTGCAACCTCGCCAGCTCCTCGAACAGTCGGGCGGAGCGGATCTTCCCTCCCGTGTCAGTTGGATAGAAAAGCCTGGGTGCTACAACCAGAAATCGCATACAAGTTCAGTCTTCTTAAGGGCCTCTCGGACCGCTCAAGTACTCTCCTCGGCGGGGGCCGAGTTAGTGCGAACGTGCAATTAGCAATTCACGTGCCGACTGCGCCGCCGACAGCTGATGCAGATCCGCGACAGCAGTCTCGGTACTCCAGCGAATGGCCGTCCTTTTTCGACCCGCTCCTGGGGACCAACCACCCGGTCAATGACTGAGCAACCGGCCTTGGCGGCAGGCACCGGCCTTGCAGAGTCTAGCCCTGCAACTGGCAATCGGACAGCAGTTGGGCGTCAACAGGGGCCCTGGTGCCACCCAACTGCCAGTCTGGATGTGAGTCCGAAACCGATGTGCTTCCACCTCCAGCGATGGTGGGCCGAGCGGGCTGCGCCCAGGACCTAAGTTGTTTGTTCATAGGCTGTACTGAAAATGGGTGTGACGATTCGACCGATCGACTTCGAACACGATCGCAGCACAGTAATCGCGCTCTTGTCCAGAAACCGGGAGTTTCCGGCCGATTACCCACTCGAAGCACGGTACGCCTGGATGTATATGAACAACCCCGATGGCGTTGCCACCGGGTGGCTGGCCGTGGACGACCAAACGCGTCAGGCCGTGGGCTTTACGGTGGCTCTACCGCGGCGGATGAGCCTGGCCGGCGAACGAGTGATGGCCTGGAATTGCGCGGATTTTTCGATCGACCGTGCTTTCAGAACACTGGGCGTGGCCGCCAAACTGCGCAGAGCGGCGCGAGAGGAAGTGGACCGGGGCTCAATGTCCTTCCTGTATGCGCACCCGAACGAACGAATGCTGGCGGTCCACAAACGCGTGGGGCACACGCCGATCGGGGAGATGCGGCGGTATGCACGGCTCGTGCACACTAAACCCAAACTCAAGTCCCTTGATGGAGTCCCGGTCTTGAGAGACGCGGTCGCGGGTGCGGCTGACGGGCTGATTCACGTGGCAGACTGCTTCAGGCTCCAGAGCAGTCCGCATAGGATCGAACACGTAGCCTCGGAGGCGTTTGGCCAGGATTTCACCGACCTCTACCTGCGTGTTGAGCCCAGGTTCGGTGTCTCGGGCGTGAGAGACGCCGACTATCTGAATTGGCGGTACGCGCGCAATCCCGTCTACCGACCAAAGACCGTAGCCGCATACAGCGGACATCAATTGGTCGGATACCTGGTTTACGGGCAGGAAGAGCAGACGATTCACGTGAGGGACATTCTGGTGATAAACGACCGGGTCGCAGGGGAGCTGCTGTCTTTCCTGATTCGTCAGTTCCGCAATCAGCAAGAGTTGGGCACGATTTCGGCGGTCATCGCCGGGTGGAACCCCTACGCTACCGTTCTGAAGGAGCTGGGATTCAGAGCGCGCCAGGATTCCAGAAGCAAGGTCGTGGTGCACGCGGCACCGTCGTTCAAGGATCGGTCTACTGTGCTTTGCGCTGCGCAATGGTACTTGACGGTGGGTGACAGGGACATCTAGAGGGTAAGGCTCGCAATGGACACGTCGTCGATTCGGAGGCTGTTGAAGGAGATCGATCCACGTATTGAATCCGTAGCTGATGACGAATCACTTCTGGAGCGCGGCATCATCGACTCCTTGACGATGCAGGATCTACTTATGCGCCTCGAGGAGCGGTATGACGTGACCATAGAGGACGATGAGCTGATGCCTGAGAACTTCGAATCCCTGAGAGCCATAGCGTCGTTCTTGGCACTAAAGCGCGAGAGCGGGGGGAAAGGCGAGTGATCCCGCGAGGTTCGGCCCACCGTCTATCTTTGCCGTGGGGTGCGTCGCCGCCCGGCCTCGAAATGGTGATTCATTTCCCAAGTAGCTGGCAGGTTACACAGGTCGAGCCACCTGTGCTCCGAAGCCTCAGCCGAGAAGACATCGAGCGCAGTATCGATCAGCCCATCGGATCTCCGGGCCTTCGAGATGTGGTGCGTTGCGGCGATAAGGTGGTAATCGCCGTCGACGACATGACGCGGCCCTTATGCGTCGCGCCCGTTCTCGATACGCTGATCAAGAAGTTGGAATTGCAGAGGATCGGACGGAAGGACGTTACGATACTGATCGCCGGCGGTCTGCACCGCCAGATGGCACCGGAGGAGATCGAAAGAAAGATCGGGCGCGATCTGGTGCGGAGCTTGCCAGTCGTCTGCCGTTCTGCGGGTGACCCGGCTGTCGAGGTACAGCTGGACGACAAGAGGACAGCAGCTATCGATGGGCGCTTCATCGAGGCTGATAGGAGAATATTGATCGGCACGGTCATGCCACATCTGAGCGCCGGATACAGCGGCGGAGCGAAGCTCGTGATGCCAGGGCTCGCGAGTGCCGCCGATGTCGAGTACATGCACAAGTATCTCGGTATGCTGGGAAAGACGGCGACGCTCAGCGGCAATCGATTCCGCGAGTACAGCGAGGCGGTGGCAAGGACGGTCGGCACCGACTATACGATTCAACTCGTCCCCACCCCCGAGCTCGAGGTAGCCGCCGCCTTTTCCGGTGACGTGGTCGATGCGCACCGTGCCGCTGTGGATTTCCTGGAGCGCAAATATTCAGCGCCGTTTCCAAGGGATCTCGATGTCGCGGTCCTCTGTGCATATCCAAAAGACATGGACCTTTACCAGACCGATAACGCATTCATAGCCTACAAGGTGGCGGAAAGACTGGTGAGGGACGGAGGTACCGTGGTACTTGCAAGCGCATGTACTCACGGCCTCGGGCACCACGGCTTGTTCGAGCCCGGAGGACCGCTGTCGCGTCCGCCGCAACCGCTTCGACTTCTGGTATCCAGACAACTGGTTGGGTTCGTTCCCGGCGTAACCGAGCCAGAGTTCCACACTCGCTATTGGGAGGGTTACCCACATTTTGGAGACTGGAGTGAGGTACTGGCGTACGTCAGCGATCGCCACGGCGATTCGTGCCGGGCGGGGATAGTCCCGATGGCTTCGCTACAGCTGCCCACGCGCGGGCACTAGGCGGTCATGCCGGCCTACCGCGCACCGGCCAAGACTACCCGGGAAGGCACTTTGTGCTCATCCACGATTTCCTAGTCAATAGCGCTGGACGAGATCCAGACCAAGTCGCCGTGATCCACGGGGCGACTCGCGCTAGCTACGGAAGCGTGGACGACCTGTCCCACCGGCTGGCGGGTGCGCTAGTGCGTGCCGGAATAGCCTTCGGAGACCGAGTTGTGTTGCTGGCGGAAAACTCCGTCGACTACGTCGTTGGCTACTATGGCGTCTTGCGGGCTGGCGCCATCGCTGTTCCGCTGTTTCCATCGACCACCGACCGCGAGCTCGAGTACGTGCTCCGTCATTGCGATGCTCGGGGCGTCATAGTCGGTGCACAGGCAGCGGAGTCGCTGGACAGGGTATGCCGGCGCCTGAACGAGCTCAGGCTGCTGATCGCCCTCGCAGGTGCGCGGGTGCAACCGGCGAGCTGGCAAATCTTGCAGACCTGGGACCAAGCTCTGGATCCCAAGCCCACGTTTGCAGCGGCCGAGCGGCGCTTCGATACCGACCCGGCTATGATAGTCTATACCTCGGGAACGACTGGAGAGCCGAAGGGCGTGACCCTCTCACACCTCAATGTGGTCGCGAATACTACATCGATCGTGGAGTACCTACGCTTGAAGCGAGAAGACCGCGTAATGGCCGTCCTTCCCTTTCCGTACGTCTACGGGAAGTCGTTGTTGAACACGCATTTCTACGTGGGAGGGACCGTCGTCATCGATAACCGCTTCGTCTTTCCGAACGCAGTCCTAGGCACGATGCAGCGCGAGAAGGTGACGGGCTTTGCCGGAGTCCCGTCAACGTTCGCAACGCTCTTGAACAAGTCGAAGTTTGCCGAGCTTCAGTGGCCGGATCTGCGCTACGTGACCCAGGCTGGAGGGGCGATGGCTCCAGCCCTGACGACGAGGCTCCTAGACGCCATACCGCGAGTGGAGATCTATGTCATGTACGGCGCCACAGAGGCCTCGGCGCGACTCAGCTACCTCCACCCCAAAGACCTGCCAAGAAAGATCGGCTCGATCGGCAAAGCCATTCCCAATGTCGAGCTGAAGGTCATCGGGGAGAACAGCGTGGAGCTTCGCCCGGGCGAGACCGGCGAGATCGTGGCGCGCGGGCCCAACATGATGTTGGGGTACTGGAACGATCCCGAGGCGACGGAATCGGTTCGCTGGCGCGACGGCATCCGTACGGGAGACCTCGGCTATCGCGACCACGAGGGGTTCTTCTACATCGTCGGTCGCAACAAAGAGATGATCAAGACGTCCGGATATCGTGTTGGCCCCAAAGAGGTCGAGGAAGTGTTGCTCGAGGTGCCAGCCATTGTGGAGGCCGCGGTGGTGGGAGTGCCCCACGATGAGCTCGGCGAGTGCGTGGTGGCTTTCGTGGTGCCAAGGGAGCCGAACAGCGTGTCGGCAGAACAGCTGATCCAGCACTGCAGGCGTCGACTGGCGGGATACAAGGTTCCCAGCGAAATCCGCCTCCTCGATGCGATCCCGAAGAACCAGGCAGGCAAGCTAGACAAACGAGCCCTGCGCAAGAGCATGGGGGAATCGGGATTCAGCGTTTCAACATGATGATCGATTCACCCCTCTGCGTAAGCACGAGAGCGCGGACCCACGCGCTCCTCCTCACCACTCTGACAAGCCAGGATCGGGCGAACGCGCGGAATCGACTGGCCTTACCCACCGGCCTATCATTTGGCCGCATCAGGTCGATCGGGGAGTAGAACTTCGCAAAGCCCGCCTCGCGCCCAAGCCTGCAGAGATCCGAGTAGGAGAACCAGTGGACTGCCGGCCGCTCCGTGAAATTGGCCAGGGCAGGATCATAGTGAAGATGTCGAAATACGAACGACTCTCGCACCAGCGGCGGCAGAAAGTTGAAGTATCGCACATGGTACTCGCCGTTTCGCCCAACGAGAGAGAACCGAAGCCGATTGGTGGTCGTTAAGAAGAGCACGCCTCCCGGCGCCAGCACTCTATAGAGCTCGCTCAAACTCATGCTGGGCGAGTCGACGTGCTCCAGGACGCTCTCGAACAGAGCCAGATGTTGCGAGGCATCCGGTAATGGAATATCCTCGGCCGCACCTTGGAGGACTACATCCTCTGCGCCCAGATACTCTGCGGCAGAGCTCACGAAAGACTCGACCGGCTCTACCCCGTGCACGTGGTAGTTCTTCTCCAGCAGGATCTTCACCGGCTGGGGCCAAGGGCCGCAACCCACCACCACGACCCTCTTGGGTGGCTGCAGATCCACGAGGCGATTGAGAAGCTCGAGCAGGTGCTCCACCCGGCCCGTGTCATCGGGTCGAGCCTTCTGCCTCGCGGCGTACCGCTCGAAGGCGAGACGCTCCAGGTCGGGATATCCCTCAGAGAGTCTCCGCGCCGCGTAGAGTTCCCGCATGATCGACTTCTTCCGTTACCTCTGAGACATGAAAGCCAGCTTCCTGCCCGGCCGGAAATTCCCTGCCTGCGGGGGCCGGAGAAGCAACTCTCGTACCTGGGGTCGAAGCGCGCTTGCGCAGCGCACAGGCGAGGCCGGCCGCGAATCGCGCAGTGCGGAACCGATGCCGAACGGTTTGCAGGCGCGCACTACTCTAGCGGCGGTTTGCCCCGTCAGAACCACCCTTTTCGGCGCCTACGAAGCAGACTGCAAAGTGTTGCGTCGCCGCGACAGTCAGCTCGGCCACCGGCTATCAAGGCGCGTCCCGGGCCATAGCTAGCCGGCCATCGGGCCGCCCGCACTAGCATACAATGTGCGGCTCACAATTCAGCCGTTGGGCGTTCAGACCGCAAGTCGAATCGGGAGCCATGGCAGGACACAAAGAACAGCATTCCCTTCCGCATTCTGCGGCCTCCGACAGGGCATCCACGGTCGCCAAGCGTCATCAAGCTCCGGGTGAAATGGCCAACCCGCGGGGGACGCTGCTGTTCTTGGGAGCCACTTGCGTCGTCGGGGCCGTGCTGAGGTTCTATCGGCTCGGCGATTGGAGCTTCTCGGGCGAAGAGGTGCACACGCTTCGTGATTCGCTCACGACCGTTTGGCTCAGCGGCCCGAAGCCACTTCTGTTCTTTCTCAATCACCATCTCATCGACAGCTGGCTGGGCCTCGACGAGTTCACCCTGCGCCTCCTCCCCGCTCTTTTCGGCGTTCTCGCCATACCTGCCATCTACGTGCTGACGGCTGGGATAGTCAATCGTCGGGTGGCCCTGCTTTCGGCGGTCCTCGTCAGTTTGAGCCCGTGGCACATCTACTGGTCACAGCTCGCGCGCTACTACTCACTTGTGTTCCTAGCCTCTGTGCTATTCGTGCTGAGTTTCTACCGGGCGGTGAAGAACTCCGACCTCCGCTGGTTACTCGTGAGTGTCCTGTCCCTGCTGGTTGGGAGCCTCGCACATCCCACGTCTGCGCTGTTGCTGGGTGGACTCGGGTTGTGGACCATTTTCCATTTCGCTCCGCACTGGCGCGGCGGACAAGCCATGCCTCGCGCGATCGTCGCGGCAATCGCCACACTGATTGGACTAGCTGTCCTGGCCTCCGCGTACTTCACCCCGGTTCTGCTTCAGTGGTATCGCACAGTCCCGACGGCTGGACATCGTGGGCCGCTGCTGCTCATGAGCTACTTCGACGCTCTCACAGCACCGCTCCTGCTCTTCGGCGCAGCGGGTCTGTTCTGGATGTGGCTCGGTCGATACAAGTCCCTGGCCGCAGCGTTGACCGCGGCGGCCGCCGTTCCCATCGGATTCCTCGTCCTCGCCTCGTATCTCGTGCCGGTGTACAATTCGTACCTGTATGCTACGGCCCCTGTATTCTTTCTGGGGGCCGGCTACTTCTTCGACCGTGTTGCGCAGGAAAGCTCCTTCCGCTTCGATGGCAAGTTGGTGGCGGCAACATGCCTGGTCGTCGTTCTTAGCATCTGGGCACCTCTAATCTGGTCACACTATCAAGACGGCAGCCGACCGGATTACCGCACAGCAGCCCTCTATCTTTCGGATGAGGCCAGGATCGGCGATCCCGTGGTCTCAGATGCATGGTGGGTAACACGACATTATCTAAGCACGCGGACGGTAAAGCCTCTGCAACGCGACCCGGCGGAACTGGAGGGAGCCTTGCGTAACGCTCGCGGCGCAGACACGGAAGCCCTGTGGATAGTAGCCGTTAAGCGTTTGCGTGGGGGTTTCAATGACCAGGATCTTGGTCAAGCGACGAGCTGGATCCGGGCGAATTGCAGGCCCGCTCTGACTATCAGCAGCGCCCGTCTCGACTACAAGTACACAGAGACGCAGGTGTACCGGTGTGCGACCCACCGCCCGGCCACCAACGCCATGAGTCTGAGAACAGGCGGGGCAACGTGACGGGTCGGGGTGGCCGCGAGGCTACACGCGTTCTTCTCTTTGTCGACAACTTCGATTGCGGCGGCACAGAATCGCAGTTGGTCGAGCTGGCCAACGCTCTCGCCGCAGATCCGGGTCTTGAAGTCCACGTGGGGTGTCATCGTCGCGGGCCGCTGATCGACAAGCTGCATCTGCCCGACGGACGAATTCGCGATTACTCCTTTCATCGCTTCTATAGTACCGGTGGTGTGCGCCAAATCACCCGGTTGGCACGCGACATCATACGCCGGGGATTCGATATCGTGCACGCACAGGACTTCTACGCCAATGTCACATGCACCGCAGCAGCTGGCTGGCAGAACTCCAGCAAGCTCATCGTCAGCCGTCGTTACGAGATTCGCAGCAATCGGAGGGTTCATCGCTGGGGCGAGAAATGGTGCTACCGCTTAGCGGATGCAGTCGTGCTTAATTCGAGAAGCATCGCCGACCAGCTGATTGAGCGACGTGTCCTCAGAGCCTCCAAAGTGTTTGTAATCCCGAACGGTGTCGACATTCAGAGGTTCGCGGCAAATAGCGGGCCGGTTGGCGAGTGCGGCCGAAGGCCCGAGCAACGCAGTCGAATCGGCGTGGTTGCCCGTCTCCACCCAGTCAAGGGTCACGTCACGTTTCTGCACGCCGTATCACGGCTCGTGTCGCGATGGCCGCAGCTCGAAGCCGTATTGATCGGAGACGGCACGCTGCATGGAGATCTTGAAGAGCTGAGTCGCCGGCTCGGGATCTCAGAGCACGTCACGTTTCTCGGCCATCAAGACGACGTAAGCCGCTGGCTTCCCAGCTTCGATGTCGCTGTTCTTCCCTCGATGCACGAGGGCTTTCCCAACGCGCTGCTGGAGTATCTAGCGGCGGGGCGCCCGGTGGTGGCCTCAAGGGTAGGCGGTATTCCGGACATGGTCACCTCGGGCCGCGAGGCTCTTCTCGTATCACCCGGGGAACCGGACAAGCTCGCCGAGGCGATCGACAGAGTTCTCAGCGACGGAACTCTGCGAGCCGCTCTGGCTCGGGCAGGCCGAGAGCGGGCCGAAAGGTATAGCCTGAAAAGAATGGTAGCTGAGATCCGTCGACTGTACGCGATGGTCTTGACGTCCCCGATGCGCTCTGGGGCATTGGAAGCGGCGATCGACTGACAGGATTGCGACCACTAGTATGTGCGGTATTGCCGGTATCCTACCGTTTTCGAGCAAAGATCCCGAGGAGTTGTGCATTCGACTTTCACGCATGACCTCGCGATTGACCCATCGCGGTCCTGACGAGCAAGGGGAGTTCGTGGGTCCTGCGGTGGCACTCGGTTCGAGCCGCCTCCAGGTCATCGATCTGGCGACGGGTCGGATGCCCATCGAGAACGAATCGGGCACAGTGCAGCTGGTTTACAACGGAGAGATCTACAACTACCGGAGCCTACAGGAGCATCTGCGTTCCCGGGGCCATGTACTGCGGACAAATTCCGACACGGAGACGATCGTCCACCTGTACGAGGACCACGGGGTGCAGCTAGTCGACCGATTGATCGGTATGTTCGCGTTCGCGCTGTGGGACGCCAAGCGGGCGACCCTATTCCTAGCACGTGATCGGCTCGGCATTAAGCCCCTGTTCTATCGGGTCTCAGGGGATGAGCTGCTCTTCGCGTCGGAACTGAAAGCGCTCGTAGCCGTGGCGCGAGAGGAACCGTCAATCGATCTGGAGGCTTTGTCAGAGTATCTCGCGCTCAAGTACATCCGGGCACCGCGAACGATGTATCGCGGTTACTTCAAGTTGCCTCCCGGCCACATACTGAGCTGCCGAGGTAGAGAGATTCACATCTCGCCGTACTGGGAGTATCCCAACTCACAGAACGGTATGCTCACTGATCTGGACGAGGCAACGTCACTACTGGAACAGCAGCTCAAGACCGCGGTGCGCGATCGTCTGATCGCTGATGTGCCGCTCGGTGCATTCCTCAGCGGAGGGATCGACTCGAGCACCGTCGTTGCTTTCGCGGCCGAAGCCGCGGATGAGCGCCTCAAGACCTTCTCCGTCGGCTTCGATGAAGATAGCGAGCTTCCATATGCGCGACTCGTGGCGCAACGTTACGATACTGATCATCACGAGCTGATCGTACAGCCGCAAGACTGGCAGATACTGGATAGGTTGATAGAGGCGTTTGACGAGCCATTTGGGGACAGCTCAGCTATACCGACGCACTTCGTGAGCGCGCTCGCGCGTCGTCATGTTACGGTGGCCCTGTCCGGTGACGGTGGCGATGAACTCTTCGGCGGCTATAATCACTATCTCTACGACGCTCAATGGTCCTGGTTAGATCGGGTACCGGTGCGTCCACGCCGATTCCTCTTCGGCTCGATAACCGATCTGCTCCCCGCGAGTGCTTACGGCTGGAACTATCTGCGAGCACTCGGCCTGTCTCGGGAAGCGAGGTTCACACAATGGGTAACGCAAGAGCTCGATCCTTCCCGTGGTGGACTCCTCAGACCGGAGTACTATGAACGGCTGCTTCGTCCTGGTGATCCCTTCGGCGAGCAGTTCAAAGCGGCTGGCGACCTTCCGTTCCCGGCGCGCCTCATGTACGTGGATGCCACGACGTATCTGCCCGACGACATTCTGACCAAGGTGGACCGGATGAGCATGGCGCATTCGCTCGAGGCTCGTGTGCCGATACTTGACCATCGTCTGGTAGAGTTCGCAGCTCGGATTCCCGCTGCCTGGAAGCTCCGGGATGGGCAGACGAAGTGGATCCTTAAGCGCGTGGCCAGACGCTACTTGCCCACCGAGATCCTGGATCGCCGAAAGCGTGGTTTCAGCGTTCCCATGAAGAAGTGGCTGGCGGGGGAGATCTCGCATCTTCTGGACATACTTCTGTCAAGTGAAGCGAGGTCCGGGCAATACCTCCATCGCCCCACGGTGAAGCGACTGGTTACCGAGCACCGTTCGGGTCGACGCGACCACGCCTCGGTGCTGTGGCGTCTGGTGGTGTTAGAGCGGTGGTTGGGAAGCCAAACCGCTGGGAGCTGCTAGAAGCGTGGATCGTACGCACTGGTATGATGTCTGACGAGACTTCCGAACTGACGCTACCCAAACGGAGCAGCCCGGGTCACTCGGTGCGGCGCCGCTGGCCCCGGCGTCGGCGAGGAAAGCGGGTGGGAAAGTCGCTCAATCAGGCCGCGCCATATCTCGGCCTCGTCGTGTTTTGCTTTTGTGCAACCACGTACCTAGTGCGCTTACAGGACGTGGCAATGGTCGGCGCCGCCGGTGCGATCCTGCTTTTGGTCCTCACGGGTCAGCGGACCTTCCGGGTCGGCGGCCCTCCAGGCGTCCTTATGCTGCTGTGGGGTGCTTTCGTGGGGCTCTCCGTCCCAACCTCAATCTGGCTCGGCCCATCGATACAGGGCACCATAGACGTGGCGAGACTGCTCATCATCTTCGTCGTCACGGTCAATGCGATTACGACACGGCAGCACATACACTGGCTTCTCGTGTTGCTGTGTATCACGATGGTTGTGTTTCCCGGCTTCGGCGGGCTCAAGGACTACTACGCAGGCGTCACCCGGGAGGTCGGCAGAGCGGACTGGATGGGTGTCTTCGGAAACGCCAATCTTCTGGCCCTGGCGATGCTGATGACCATGCCCTTCGCCGTGGCTTTCGTCGCAATTAGCCGCAAGAAGGCAGCGAAGCTTCTCTGGGTTGCCGTGATTGTGTCAATGTGCGTGGTCGCAGTGTTCACAAAATCACGCGCCGGCTTTATCGCTCTCGCGGGTCTCGGGGTGGCTGGAATAGCACTCAGCAGACGCCGTGCTCTGGCTGCGGGGGCGGTCCTTGCGGCGGGCATCGCAATCCTGGCCGCCGCGCCAGACGACTTCAAAGAGCGTGTAGCCGGGATCATCGTGATGGACGAGGAACGCGACTGGTCGGCGCGCTCGAGGCTCATCTACTGGGGCATCGCAGCTGACATCGCGCTTACCCGGCCGCTCACCGGAACAGGCGTGGGAACATACGAGCGGGCGAATGCAGAGCACGGGAGTCCGGAACTCACGTCTGGCGGGCAGTTGTGGAAGGACACACACAGCACATGGCTGAACATCTGGGCAGAGATCGGAACGCCCGGGCTTCTCGCTTACCTGGGAGCGGCCATTTCACTCCTGGTTCTTGCGTTCCGCACCCTGCGCCAAATACCGCCCGGCGACCCGTTTCACCTTTTGTTGCGAGCCGGAATCGCCTCGATCTTCGTGTTCATCGTCACGGGTACCTTCAACACATTTCACAACGTCTGGTTTTACTATGTGATCTTTGGCATTATGCTAGCCATCATGCGCATCGCAGAGACGGAATACGGTGAAGGTGGATTGAAGCGGGCGACGCACGCGCCGGGCCCTAGCAGGTCGCGTCGGATCCACCGGCGTTCACGCGCTGTCGGCACTTCACCTTATAGTTGAACCCGCCCTCGCAGCCACACCTAAGCATGCGTCCCGCTTTCCTCGTCACGATCGATACGGAAGGTGACAACCTCTGGTCGCGGCCGCGAGCTCTCACCACGCGGAACGCCGAGCATCTACCGCGGTTCCAGTCGTTGTGCGAGCGGTGCGGGCTCAAGCCCACCTATTTGACCACCTGGGAGATGGTGGGATCGCAGATCTTCCGGTCGTTCGGCCGGGACGTGCTCGGCCGAGATGCGGGCGAGATCGGCATGCACCTTCACGCCTGGGACTCTCCGCCCATCGACCCCCTCACCGACGACGATGTCCACCATCATCCGTACCTTGTGGAGTTCACTGAGCAGCGGATGCGCGAGAAGGTCGAGACGTTGACCGACGCCCTCGAGCAGGCGTTCGGCGTGGCAATGCGCAGCCATCGAGCGGGTCGCTGGGCGTTTGATGAGCGCTACGCGCGCATCTTGCTGAACCGCGGATACCGCGTGGACTGCTCGATCACGCCGCACGTCTCCTGGCGTTCGACGAAGGGGGTACCCTGGGGTGGGGGAGGACCTGACTATCGCGACTTCCCCCAATCGGCTTACTTCGTCGACCTCGACGATATCGGGCGGCCAGGTGATTCGCGTCTCCTCGAGGTCCCAGTGACCATCCGCGTCTACGGCGGTGGAGCTGTTCCCCGGTTCCTGCGCCCAGTGATCCGACATCTTCCGCTGGTGCGGCGTGTCCTTCCCAGACCGTTCTGGCTGCGTCCCAACGGTCGCAACAGAGCATCACTCCTCAAGATCGTCCGCGACGCCCTGAAGCAGGGAAGCCGCTACGTCCAGTTCACACTACATTCGTCCGAGCTCATGCCCGGGGGGAGCCCGACCTTTCCCACACCTGAAAGCATCGAGGCCCTCTACGACGATATGGAAGCGTTGTTCGACTTCGCCAGCAGGAAATTCGAGGGTCTCACACTAATGGAATTCTACGTCAGAGAGCGCGCTCTTCAAGGACGTCCGCTAGCGAATGCGCGAGCTCAGAACCCTGACCCATCTGGACTCACCAGATGAGGAACCGCACCCCGGCACGTGACCCATCAGAAGACGTCCCAATCGGCGAGTGTGATCAACCACCGGTCTGGATCGTAGATCCCCGATCGTGCCCCAGAGGAGATGTCTTTCACCATTAGGTTGAAGGGTCGAGGGTTCACTTTCTCTGGGATGCGTAGAAAACCTAGAGAGCGAAGTCGATTCAATAGTGGATGTAGTCCCATCGTGACGGCCAAGGCCATTCCCAACTCCCGCTCAGCAACCAGGTGAGTGCCGACAAGCTCACACCAGGCATCCTCACCACCATCCCGGCAGCCGAAGTCCATGAGCAAAGTGCACGGCGTGGAGAACAAGACCGAGCGTTGCGTGACCAGATAGGCTTGAATCTCCCCGTTCCGCGCCAAGCCCGAGGCGACATAATGGGTCGCTGGTTTGTCAATAAAGCGCCAATTGAGGTAGTCCGGTGTCCGATGGATTGTCACCACGGCCTCTTCGAGGGGTCGAGCAGTGGCCGCCAACATAGTGTTGTCAAAAGCATCCAGCGTCACCAACCGTTCTTCGGGTCGTACTTGGCACCGGCGCACGCGAAGGGAACGATATGCGCTACCCACGACACTCCCGAGGGCCCAGCCAAGCCAGCTCGGCCAAACACGGTTGCCGAGTGCGGTCTTCAAGTTCAGGGGAGCAACGTAGACGGGGACTTTCGTCAGTATCGAGTAATTGTGGTTGCGGACAAAGCTCGGCATACTTCGCGAGTTCGGAAAGCCATATGCGAAGTCGGCTCCGTGGGAACGAAAGCAGTCAAGGGCGAAAGCGCCGAGTGAACGAAAGATTCCCTTCCGCCTGTGCGATCGTAGAATACCGACATCCTGAATCAAGGCAGCCAGGACCGACTCACCCTGGTAGAGCATCGGGGTCAGCACAGCGTGATAGTAGCCGCACACCTGGCCGCTGTCCTCGGCAAGGATTACGACTGAGCCGCGTTCCGGTGCTAGATACTGCCACTCCCAAAGTGATTGTCCAAAGGATGTGGCCTTCTGGCTAGCAGTCTCGAGGAAGACGTCCGCGACGCATGCGCGCACCGCCCCGTAGTCCTTAGGCTGGGCCTCACGAATCCGCAAGGTCGTCATCGACGCCTCATGCGCCTGTTTACCCGGAATCGGGGCGAAGCTCTGCACCGATCTCCGCCAGAACCTCTTTCACCGGGGCAAAGGGCAGATCACTCAAAAGTGCAGCGAGCTTTCGGTAGTTCCGCCGTATTCCCACATGGTGGCGGAACTCGCGGAACAGGCCGATCCCGGGGACGTGCGGTTGACCGGGATCGAATTCCCACGGATGAACGTACACGACAGCCGGCCGTCCACTGCGATTGATCCTCTTGATCGCCCATAGCGTCAGAGTCCGAGGGTACAGTCGCAGGTACCCGCCACCTGCTACGGGAACGCGCAACCTTCCCAACTGAACCACCGAAGCGGGAATCTCCCAAATCCCCTCCGCACGACGATGGATCTCAAGAGGGGCCGCAGGGATACCGTACCGGTCGTGCCGCACTGGGTAAATCGATGAATCGTATTGGTAGCCTGCATCCACGAGGATTCTAATCGACCACTGCGTCCTCTCTGTCACAGAGAACGTCGGCGCGCGATATCCGTACACCGGTTGGCCTGACAGATCGCGTAACAGCGCACGTGAGCTGCGAACCTCCTCAGCGAAGGCGTCCGGCGTCAATGCCCAGAGCGGAGTGTGCGACCACCCATGACTCGCGATCTCATGACCCGCCTCCGCCATCTCTCGTACGAGCTCCGGTACGCGCTCCGCGATCCAACCCAGCACAAAGAAAGTGGCTCGCACTGAAGCCCGACCGAAGAGCTGCAGAAGGCTTCTCACGTTCTCTACCACCCGCAGCTCGAGTTCGGGCCACGTTGACCGAGAGACGAATCGCGAATAGTTCTCGACCTGGAACCAGTCTTCGACGTCGACACTGAGGATGTTGCGCGGCCTTTGCATGATCAAAAGGTCTTCGTTATCTCTCGAGCGAAGCAGCGACCTCAACGTGCTGACAAATCGGAACCCGACGGACCATGAACGGCGCGCCCGGCGGGTGATCTGTCAACCCAGACGTCCCTTTCCCCGCGGATCGCGTTGACTAGCGCTACCGCCGCAGCCGCATTCAGCACCAGAAAGGCGGCGGGCACCCTGAACGGCACCAGTCGACGAGAGCGCCTCCAGACGAGCCCTACGACACCGAGCCCGTAGAAGACGCTCTGTCCCAGCAGCGTCACAGAATACAGCAGACCCGACAGAATCCAGTTCGACGCGAACAGCAAGATGATGAGCACTGGGCCCGCCAGGCGCACGAGTTTGTGTGAGACGAAGCGGATGAAAGCAGGATTGCGTCTGGGGTCAAGCACGCCTGGAAGCAAACCAAACAGCTGATATACACCCGTCAGAGTACGCACCTTCCGCCAGAACTCCTCGCGAAACGTCGTGGACTCGAGATCGTAGGCCACAGCGGACCCCACATACCCCACACGCCACCCGTGGAGCAACATGTGCATTGGAACGTAGACGTCATCGAGGATGGTGCCGACGGGTAGGCGTGGAAACGCAGTGCGGCGCGCCGCGTAAATGGCGCCTGTAACACCAATAGTTGAGCCGGATTTCGCCTCCGTGCGCCGCACCCAGTACTCAAGCTTCACGTAGGCGGCGATTCCGATGCCGTCGGATGATACGCCCGTCTTCACCTGTAGCCGGCCGGACGCCGCACCCATCTTCGGATCCTGGAAGGCCGTCAGCATTCGTCGGATCGCCCCCGGCGCGTATTCCTGTCTCGCGTCCGCGAACACCAGAATCTCCCCTCGAGCACGGTCCACAGCCGAGTTGATCGCCTCCGCCTTGCCACGGCCGGGAGACGACACGAAAGTCACCCGCATCTCACTGGCCGCGATGCTACGCAGTAGGTCGTCGGTCCCGTCTGTCGAACCGTCGGACGCCACCACAACCTCGAGAGCGTCTTCGGGGTAATCCTGCTCCAGCAAGTTCTTCAACCGGCCTGCCACCCGATGCCTTTCATTCCGCACCGCGAGAATGACTGACACGTGGAGGTCGCCGCCAAGGGGGCGTTCAGCACGCTCCTCTCTCCGGCGGAACACGGTCAACAAGGCAAGGCTGATCGGATAGCCCAAATACGAGAACGCAAGCGCTAGGAACGCGAACCAAAAGATCAGGGCTGCCAAGTGCTCCTCCGCGGTCAGCTGCGACTGCGGCCGCCGGTACGGTCTGAGCTCGCCACACGCGACACCGAAAGAGCGGCCTTGCCCACTTCGCACTCTTCGTTACTCGGCTTCCGAACGTGGTCAGCTGGCTCATCGAGAAATCCTCGGTACCAAAGCTCCACATTCATCAGCGCCCACAACCGCTCCGTATGGTCCAAGGCGCCGCTTCGGTGTTCCTCGACCAGCTGTCGGACGCCGGCAGGGTCGAAGATCCCTCGCGCTTGAGCCCGTTGCGATAGAACCGTCTCATCGAGCACCGACGTGAACTCGCCCCGCAGCCACTGGCCGAGCGGTGTCGGAAATCCCATCTTGCGCCGCTTCAACACGAAATCGGGCACCTTATCACGCATGGCGGCCCGCAGCACCTTCTTTGTTGTTAGACCCTTCAGCTTCAGGTTCCTTGGTAACCCCGCCACGAAAGTCGCGAATTCTTGATCGAGGTAAGGGACACGACTCTCGATCGATGCAGCCATACTCATCTGATCCTGCTTCATCAGCAACTCCTGGAGGTAGGTCTGCCAATCGAGAGCGAGCAGTTGCTGAAGCAGCGGCAGATCACGCAACGCCGCCAAGATCTCGCGATGGCCAGCGAAGGGATCCAGGTCATCCTGGCCCGGCGCGATCTGCGCGTGAAACTCCGGGGTCAGCACGCGCCGCTGAGCCCGGGCCTCGAAGACGCTGAAGCTGGCCAGGCAGAGGCTCTCCACTGTGGCGGGCCGCGCCAAGAACGTGCGGGCAAGCTTGCTACTCAAGCGACCCCGGGGCAGCCTGTCGACCAATCCACGAATCCGGCTGCGCAGCAGTTCCGGCAGGTACTCGTAGGCATGCCCCGCCCGCAGGTTGATCAAGCCCCGCAGGTATTTGCCATATCCAGCAAGCAGCTCGTCACTTCCCTCCCCAGTCAGGACCACCTTGACGTACTCCCTCGCGAGCTCCGAGACGAAGTACAACGGGATGCTGGATGGAAAGGCGACCGGCTCATCCTCGTGCCACACCAGCCTGGGAAGCGCCTCGAAGAAATCGCGGGCCGAGACTACGACCTCCTGATGCCGCGCACCCAGCTGCGCGGCGACCCTCCGCGCGTAGGGCAACTCGCTGGAGGCTGATTCCTTGTAGCCGACGGAAAAGGTGGTGATCGGTTCATCCGATTTTTCGGCCATCACACAGGCGATCGCCGTCGAATCGATACCACCACTCAGAAACACGCCGATGGGTGCATCGCTGATCATGCGCAGCTGCACGGATTCGTCAAAACGCGCACGAAACTGGTCGATCAAGTCGGTTCGCGAGCCTGAGGAGACCCGAGCCCTCGCCGGAAATTCCCAGTACTTCCGTGTGTCGAACGCTCCCCCGCGCCACACGCCAATGTGTCCTGGGAGCAGTCGGAAGATATCGCGAAAGAGCGTTCGCTCACCGGTCGTGTAGCGGATCGCCAGATACTCACTCAGGGCCGCGGGATCGGCTCGGCGCTCCACCTCGCCGCTGGCCAGTATCGCCTTGATCTCCGAAGCGAAGACCAGTCCGCCATCACGCGTGCGCGCGTAATACAACGGCTTGATACCGAAGCGATCACGTGCGAGTAGGAGCAGGTGCCTCTTCGAGTCCCATATGGCAAAGGAGAACATGCCCCGCAGGTGGTCCACCAGGCGCTCACCATGTTCCTCATACAGATGGACGAGCACCTCGGAATCGGTCGTCGATCGAAACTGATGTCCGCGCGTCAGTAACTCCCGGCGTAACTCGCGGAAGTTATAGATCTCACCGTTGTATACGAGCCAGACCCTGCCGTCCTCGTTGCACATCGGCTGGCGACCCGCATCGGACAAATCGATGATCGACAGCCGGCGATGCGCCAGGCCAACCCCTGGGCCGCACAGGATGCCGGCTCCGTCAGGACCACGATGCGTGAGCAGATCACGCATCTTCAAGAGCGTCGATTCGTCTACCGGCGCCTGAGAAGAGGTCCTCACAACGCCGCAGATTCCACACATAGTCCCTTACGCCCTCTCCGATCCGAAGGCCTCAACGGTCCGACCGTCTACCATCAGGGCAGCTCCGGGCTCCAGCTGCATCACCCACCCGGCCAGGGGCGAGCCGCCAACCACCAGGGCTTCCATTTTCCGCCCGGATTCAGCCAGCCGGATCCAGACGATCAGATATCTCGATGCGACGCCAGGCAGCTGAACGTGCGCACCAGGTGCCTCGGCAAGCACGATCAGGTCCCGGACGGCGGGTCCGTTCGCGGTTGCATCGACGATCTTGACGACCCGTCCGATGGCGTTCTCCTCCGTGCGCAGCAGTTGCTCTTCGACTCTGCTTCGCACCTGCGATGCGCCACCCGGACGGATTACGGCCACGGTATCGACCGGCAACTCAACATTCGAACTCACGCTGCAGGCCGTTCCCTCGGATAGCCGACCATACCGGGGCGCGAAGGAAGACTGCACGTACTGTGCTTGTCCCGAATCGAGCATGCCACCACAGAGTGTCAGGGACCAGCCATCGATTGTGGCGAATCTGCCACATTCGCTGACATGCAGCGGAACCGAGGCGAATTGATAGCGAAGCTCAACCTGCCGGGTGCCCCAACCATGGACTCGATCCCAGATTACCCATCCCACGCCGTACCACCCGACCACCCTCCGCCGATGAACCGACACATCGCCACCATGTCGTACCTGGCGACACATCTCGATCAAGGAGAATTTCTCGCCTCCGTACGTCGATACCAGTCTCCCCTGTGAGAGGCGGTCCCAGCGAAAGGGATGTAGGGATGATGGGGGACGCGGCTCTCCATCAATGATCGGTGCATTGTGGGCGGCTGCAGAACGGTACCAGCGTCTCCGATCGGGATCGCCCGTGTAGGTGAAGGTCCCCGGATCGACCAAGACCGGCTCGTCGCGTATCCAGAGCTCAACTGACAACGCGTCATCATGCGAATGGGCCGGCAGAGTCCCATCCCGTCGCTGAAGGCCGAGGCTCGCCAGCACGTAGTCACCGGCAGCCCGGCAGATCACGAATCCGGAAGAGCCGAGCACATGAATCGGAGCGCCAACGCTGTGCTTCGCCGTTGATCCGGCAGCGCGCCGTGCCCGCGAGAACCACTCAGGCCCAAGGATCCAAATCGCTTCAACATTGGTCGGCGACTCTCGCCACAGATGCGGCGCGTCAAGCAACGCCGACGCCAGGGCGAGAGAAGGGGAAACATCGCCGGGCTGAGAGGCTCCGAGAGCGATCAGCCGGCCTCCATCATCGTCCCCAATGTTCGGGATGATCCCATCGGGTCGGGCCAGCGCCGTCACCACCTCTGCCATCTGCACTAGTCTGTCACGAAGCACCTCCAAGGCAGGCAGCGAGCGCGAGCGGCGCAGCAGCGCATAGTGTAGATAGAAGTCGAACGAATAGAGATGGTAGCAAGGGCTGCGCTCGAAATGCATCCCGTCCGACTCGATCTGGCGGCCAAGCTGTTCGAGCAACACTCTCTCACCAAGCTGCCACCAGCGCGAGCTGAACCGGGATGCCGGGAAAAAGCTCGCTATGTAGCACAGTCCGAGCGCTTCACCGGTGAGGTGGGTATTAGGCGAAAAATACGTTGAGAAATACCTCTCGATATGCCGAGCATGGAACCCCAGCACACGCAGAACCTCCCGCCGCTGCTCCTCCGCCAGGAAGCGAGCTGCGGGTGCCAGGTGCCACAGCCAACACCAGGCTATCGCTCGAAACGCGACCTCCAGGCTACTGGTCCAGTTTATCCCAACTCCCGGAGGATTGTCGCGTATCCAAGAGTCCAATATCTCCCAGGCCCGAACGGCGTATCGCCGTTCGCCTGATAACCTGTAGGCCTGCCCCAGAGTGACGAGAAACCGATGCCGACTCAGCTCCCAGATGAGGCGGCTGTCGCCCACCTCGTCCCGATCGAGATAGGCGATACGGCTCCAATGCCGTCTCGGCGCCTGCCGCCCGCTGGACGGGTCCGCGTGCCAGTCGATCCGCTGGCCAAGGGGAACCGCCCCGAAACCCAGAAGCTCGACCTGACCGGCAAGGATTCGGTCCGCCAACTCGACAATTCGACTCGCGTGGCACTCGGCGTGGAGGAAATCGGCGACAGCGTCCGGTTCGATGAGTCCAGGGATAGGCGGTTCCGAATCGTCGCCTAGGTCCTCCACGCGCCAGCGAGGAGAGGCGAGCGCAGGGAACCACAGACGATCCGCCGCCTTCCACAGAGCCTGCCTGAGGCGATCGGTCCGCTCGGTGTGCGACATGCGCATGAACCGTCCCAGCTGGCGTCGATCGAGGGTACGCATGTCAGCGCAAGAAGGTCCCCAAGACGAACACCCGGGCGGACCGCGCGAAGGTCGTCAAGGCCCGCTTGTCCTTCTCGCTGAACAGATTTCCCACCCAGGCCACGGCGACGTAGCTCAGCCAGAACAGTGTGCCGCAAATCGTTAGCTGCAGGAACGGGCGCTGCAACATCTGAAGAAACGGATAGACGAGAAGCGCCGCGACCACGCTCCCCAACAGATACCTTCCGCAGCGGCTCCAGGGAAGGATCTCAGCATACCCGAGGTGCAGTAGGGCTCGCACGCGTAGTAATCCCGCAGCTTTCATCGTCGCCACTCCCAGAACCAGCCCCAGAGCAGCACCCGTCAACCCGAGCATGTAAGTCAGTGCGGGCACAGCCACCAGCGAGGCGCCCAACCCGGCCAAGCTGGCGACCAAGATGAACCTGGTATTCGCACATGCCCGCAGGAGGACGTGGTCATTTAGCATAGTCAGAGGGAGCAATAACAGGCTGACGCGAAATACAGGAACGGCATCCAGGTAGAGTGCGGTGAACAGAGTCTCCACAAACGGAACCGCGAGCAGACAGAGCCCAACGATCATCGGCATCACGACCGCCGCCTGGCTGGCGATGAGCTTGTTCCACAAGACCCGCATCGCCACCCAATCTCCGCGAACGAAGTACTCGGTCATACGCACCAGAGCGACCTCGAACAGCGAGCCGAAGAAAATCTGTACCGGAGGGATCGGCTGAGTGGCGATGCTGTAAATCGCGAACGTTCCCGGACTGAACAGAGCGGCGACATAGAACGCATGGTACCTGAGCAGCGCGTTCTGTACGAGGTTGCCGCCCCCGAACGGCAACGCATAATTCAGTTGTTCGCCAAGCCTTACCGCCATCCTGCTCCTTTCGAATCGGTCCCCGTATCGCCAGATCGCCCACACGACCAGAGCCAGAGCTCGAGCCAACGCGTACCCGGCGGCGCCAACCGCCACCCAATAGAACTCTCTCGTAACGACGGCAGGCCCTATCAGAGCCAGTGCCTTGAGCGCGTCCGACCCGCCGAAGACGAGTGCGCTCAGCTTCACCTGCCGCTCTATTATGACGGTTCGCTCCAGAATGCGGCCTACCATCTCCAGCGCTAGAAAGAATGCGAGGAAGGGCACAACGTCCAGCAGCAGGGGGGAGTTCAGAAAGCCCGCGAGCGGCTCAGCCAGAACATAGATGATCACGCCGGCCGCCACCCCGATGACTAAGGAGAGGATGGAAGTCTGAAGCAGGTAGTTGCCTGCCCTCGGCGGATCCTGCGGAATGAAGTAGAACAGGCTGGCGTGGAGCCCAAGTGGGAGGACACCGATCAGAAAGCCGGCCACTAGAAGGAACTGCTTATAGGTGCCGAACTCGACCTGGTCCAGCAAGCGGACGAGGACGATCGGCAAACCGAAGGCGAACGCAAATCCGACAAGTCGCCCGAATATCAAGTGCAACGACTGCGTCGTCAGCGATGGCCCCCTCCTACCGCCCAACGATGAAGGCACCTCATGCCGAGCCGTCATACAAGCTCAGCCATCTGTCGGGATCCGATCCTCTCCCAGAAGGAGCGAAACCTCCCGGTCTATGTCGCCGCCTGGCATCGGTCTTGCGCCTCTGAGTCGTGTGCGGATTACATCGACACAGCCTAAGACATCCAGAACGACTCGCGCCAAGTCATCCGGATCATTGGTGTTGAACTGGATCGCAGCTGCTGGGTGATGCGGGTTACGAGAGGCTACGGTAGGTGTGCCCAGCGCGAGGGCTTCGCGAACCGACGACGAATTCCCGTCTCGCATCGATGCACGTACGAAGACACTGGCCATAGACAGTGTTCCCAAACACTGATCATGAGGTACTTCTCCAGCGAAATGGAAGTGATCCGCGACGCACCGGTCTTTCACGATCTCTCTGTGAAACGGAATCGCGACCTCGCTGCCCAAGACGACGCATCCTACGTTAGGATGGATGGGTCTGACCTTCGCCACCAGCTCGGCCAGCAGCTCGACTTCATGGTAGGGGCGTCCCGACTCATGGCGCGGCAGTACCACCGAGCAGATTACAGGGTCGTGCCGTTCCAAAAAGCCTCGGACGGCAAGCGATGGGTCCGCGACCACTTGAACCTGACCGGCATGAAAAGACTCAATCGCATGAACGTCAACTTTGCCGGAGGAACAGGATCGGATCGCTTCCTTCACTCGGCTGTTATTACAGATGACGAACGCCGATAGACGCAAGGACAGCCGAAACAGCCTCCCCCAGAAGCTTCGCGACTGGTTCAAGTACTTCTGGCATTCTCCGCCCACGAATCCGATGCTGTACTGTCCGCCGAGGCTGCGCGACAACAGAGCCGCCAAGAGCGAGAGACCGATGGCCACGTGGGAGTCGACGTTGAAGAAGTGGTGGATGTGATACCCCCGGCGGGCGCGGCGTGTTACCTTCAGGACGAAATCCGGCCCCGATCTGACGGAGAGAGCCCCCTCAATCTCTTCTCGCCTGCTGGGCCCGATGTTCAGAACCTCACACGTGGCACCCGCCTGCTGGAGACGCCGGCGCAGATGTAACATGTGCACGTTCGGTCCCCCGAACGGTGGCGGGTACGGTCCGATCAGAAGCAGCTTTCGCATTCTCGGTTCCCTGACGGAAGTCGATCAGGCAGACCCCTCAGGGAGCAAGATTCATCCCAAGCGGTAGGGAAGCCGAGCGCCCCTCTCGGCCTTGGGCCCAGCCGCTCGAGCGCTGGATGGACCCACGCATGTTGCGGATCTGCAACACAAGAAGCGGGCGACCGTGACGGCGGGGGGGCGTCTTCGCTGCAGAGTCAGGGAGCAGTCATCGCGTCCGCACGAGCGCCAGGAAGGTATCGCCTCGACCGCCCCGCACGCCCATGCTCGATCCCCACATCACGACCGTGCCGTCCGGGCTAATGGTGGCGTGAGGCTGCAAGCGATAGTCGCCGTCCGGCCACGAGTAGTGGTGCGCCAGAATGCGCGGGAGACTACCGTCCAGCTGATGGAAATAGATCGCGACGCTACCCGGTACATCTGAGGACCAGTCGGGATTGTCAGTAAAGTGAGAATGCAGGAGCCACTGATTCAGCCCGTCGCCGTTGCCCACCACCCACTGACCAGCACGGTGTCCACTTGGCGCCATTTGGTCGCCCGCGAGAATGATCATCCAACTGTCAGTCGCAAGGTCATAACGATAGGTATTCGGGTCGGGCCCCGTCCATTCCCAAGAGACCATGTAGCCCTCAAGACACGCCGCATGGGAGACTCCAGGAGGAGAAGCAGGATTCGTCTTCTCATCCGAGTTTATGTTCCAACGGGCTCCCAGGCTGCTACCGTCAAGGTTTATGAACACGTAGTTGCCCGCCTTGTCGAGGTAGGGCTCGTCCAGATCGACATCGTATGAGCCATGGGCGTCCGTCTGGCTGTTCCACCAGATGACGCGATCCACGGAAAAGCCCCGGGAGGCCACGAATATCCGATCGTCTTTGTCATGCTGCAGCCACGTCCAGTCCCCATCGCCGACCCAAGTGTCGAACGGGGCCGGAAAGTGACCCGTGTCCGCGTTGCTCATCGCGGATGTATCGTACCGATGCAGGTCACCGTCCGTTGCGAGCCGATAATAGGCGATCTGCGGCGTCGCCGGGTTCGATGAGAACGACCAAGCTCCTTCCGTGGTCCCCACCGGGCTACTCCGCCAGTTTGACAAGTCCCCTGTCTCCGTGTCGAAGTCGACTAACCAGTGCTCGTTCGGGGTAGACTCAACCAGCAGATACAACGTCCGCATTGCACCGGCGGAGCCCCAAGGTAGACTAACGTATGGGCCGCCTTCGCTGTAATCCGGCACAACACCTCCGTTACTGAATGGGGTGCTGGCATCCGAGATCTTGTATACTGTGGTCCCGACAGACGGATCGTTATACCAGCTCCCGACAACCCTTCCTGGTACACCCAGAGCGTCGTATGCCGACTTGTCGGGTTGGCGATCTGCTGCCAGTGGCAAACTCGACAGGTCAGCCGCGCCGCGCCCACCGCCGGCTTCCGTGAGTGCGCGACTACACGACACCGACAAGCCGACGATGAGGACGGCAGCCATTCCCAAGCAGACAAGGGTGGCTGGGTGTTCTCGGATCTTCACGGACTACTCCGTTTGACAACCTGAATGCCACGCACGGACACGGCGATCCGGCCACGTACACCACACACAGGTCGCCGGACCCTAGCGTGGCAAAAACCCAGTGCGATGGAGGCAAATATAGTGGAACGGCGGTCTTAACGCAGCAAGTGTTTGAAATGTTACGTTGTTGTGTAGTTTACTTCACTGGCGGCAAGCGGGCCCCAAGCCTGAGTCATCCACAGGCCGGGGCCCGCACAACAACCCTAGGTGGGGCCACCGCAGACAACTTACCGCGTCGGCACGAGTGCCAGGAACGTATCGGCTCGACCGCCCTGCACGCCCATGCTCGATCCCCACATCACCACTTTTCCGTCCGGGCTGATGGTCGCGTGTGGCTGCAAGCGATAGTCACCGTCCGGCCACGAATAGTGGTGAGCCAGGATGTGAGGCGGACTTCCGTCGAGCCGGTGAAAGACGATCGCTACATAGCCGGGAGTAGGATCCGACCAGCTTGGATTGTTGGAGAAATGCGAGTGTAGCATCCACTGAAAGAGTCCGCTGCCGTTATCCACGACCCACTGACCGGCACGGTGCCCTGCTGGTGCCAGTTCATTGCCCGCCAGGATCGTCGTCACCGTACCGTTGGCCAGGTCATAGCGATACGTGGTCGGCTGCGTGCCCATCCACTCCCAGGATACCATGTAACCTTGTACACAGGCTCCATGAGACAGTCCGGGGAGTCCTACCGGGTTGACCGTCTGTCCATCACTCAGCCGCCAAAGGGCACCGTCACTACTGCTATCAAGGTTGACGACGACGTAATTGCCAGCCTTATCCAGGTACGGTTCGTCCAGATTGACATTGTATGAAGCGTGGCCGTTGGTCTGGCTGTTCCACCAGGTCACACGATCGGTGGAGCCACCCTGAGATACAACGAAAATCCGATCGTCTTTGTCGTGCTGGAGCCAGGTGTAATTGCCATCACCCATCCACGTATCAAGGGGGGCAGGGAAATTGCCAGTGTCCTCGTTGCTCATCGTGCCGGTGTTGTACCTGTGCAGGTCACCATCGATGCCACTGCGATAGTAGGCGATCCGCGGTGTTGCCGGATTCGATGAGAACGACCACGTTGCCTCTCTGGTCGTCACGGGGGTGTTCCGCCAGTTGGATAGCGTCCCCGTCTCGGTATTGAAGTCGACCAGCCAGTGCTCGTGAGGGATAGAGCCCATGAGCAGGTACAACGTCCGCATCTCGCCGTTCGCGCCCCAGGGCAGGCTGATGTATGGGCCACTTTCACTGTAGTCAGGCACCACTCCGCCGCTGCTGACCGTCGCATCTGAGATCTTATAGATAGTCGTTCCCACGGCTGGATCGGTATACCAACCGCCAGCCGCCATGGCCGTAATATTCAGAGCGTCGTAAGCTTGTTTGTTGGGTCGCCGGTCCCGCGCCAGCGGTAACAATGTCGGATCAGCCACCCCCGGCGGCGGGGGTGGGGGCGGAGACGACGGTTGCACACTCAACACCGCCGATCCAGTCTTGTCCGCGCGCGTCGCCGTTATATTTGCCGACCCTTGATTATGAGCCGTCGCGAGTCCGTTAGAGTCCACAGTTGCGACAGACTCGGCCGAGCTCAACCAGGTGGCCACTCGGCCGGCAAGCGCGTAGCCGCCGGGGCCTTGAGTGGTCGCGACGAAGGGAACCTCCCCACGGACTTGCGCCGTGGCGGATGACGGTGCGACGTCCACGGTGGCACTGACTAAAAGAGAGAGGAGTATTCCCATGCCAGCGATCCGTAGAGTGTAAGAAGCCAGCGAATGCTCTCGATGTCTCGCCAGCCTACGCGACTGAACCGCCCGTTCAAAGGTCGTGCCCTTCGAGGGTCGATCGTCAGAGTCTGGGCGGTGGGTAACATTGCGAGACTCCATCGAGGCCTCCTCTCGCTGGCCTTGTAGTCTGAAAGGCGCACCATTCCTGCGGACGCATCGATCTCACGTCGAGGAAGCCGTGGGACCGATGAAGTCCGCGAGGCGGGGGATAAGCTGTAAGGCCGAGACGTGGGCAAGACACAACACGGGCAGGCACGATCTGTGCCCTCGTGCAACCCAAACAGGGCCAATCGCTTAGCGTCTGTTGTGAGCCGGTCTTCCCTGAAAAAGTTGTCTCCCGATGGCTAGTTTTTTCAAGGCGTAGAGATCGGGATCACCAGAACTGTGGCGCTCGTAACAAGGCTCGTAACAGGGAGGAAACGTTCAGGCAATGCTCCGGATGCCCGATCGTAGCGTCCGCGCAACAGTCTAGGGGCCGCAGCGTTTGCCTTGGAGTATAGGAAGCGTGCACCATACTCGTAAATGGGTTTTGGCCGCTGTTTCGCTGGCAATCTCTGTAGCGGTTTGGTGGCCGTTCGACTTCTCGCTCTCAGCGGTCTCGACGGCGCCAAGTCGAACCGCTGGCATCGCGCTGCCGCACCTGTACGAAACCCGCGAGGCCCTTGCCAATATTCTCCTCTTCCTCCCGTTCGGTCTCACGGCGAGCCGGGCATCTTTTGAATCCGTGGTCAGGGCGACAGCCTACTCTGCGGTTCTCAGCCTGGTTCTCGAGGTGGGCCAAGTGTTCCAAGCGGCCCGCATCCTCTCGGTGGTAGACGTGGTCCTCAATACCCTTGGCGCGCTTGTCGGAGCCTTGCTCGTCGCCTATGCCCCACTTTTGCTCAGCCGCATCGCGCAGGAGAAAGCCAGCCCGTTCTTCGCCGGGACAATAGCCGTTGTGCTAATCACCGCAGTTACTGCTTGGATGCAGGATCAGTTCGCTGCAGTAGACGGCTGGCAAGAAGATCACAGCCTACAAATCGGGAATGAAGCCACTGGCAATCGTCCGTGGTGCGGCGAAGTCCACAGCTTCGCGTTCACGACCGGTGGTCACTCATGGACTTGGGATTCTTTCGAGTTCGTCAAGCGAGAAACAACCGAGCACCCGTTGCCCGCCGGTTGCACCAGACACGAATGGTTCCAGTCGGCAACGGCGCCAACCACGATGATTCAAGCTGTTAGAGAAACCGGCGAAGTGCACTTGGCGGTAACCGCAGCGACGCAGCTCAGCGAGCAGCAAGGACCCGCCAGAGTTATCTCGATCTCACGTACTCCAGACGATCGAAACATCACTCTCGGCCAGGAAGGCGACGACCTTATCGTTCGAGTAAGACGACGCTGGGGCGGTACAAACGGTGAGCGACCCTTCTACAGGATCAAGGATGTCTTCCGAGCGGGCGAGGAAGTCTCCATCACTCTTAATGTAGGAGATGATACGACGGTGCTGACCGTCGAGGACCGCACACTGATCCATCGTCACAACGTCGTCAGCCAATGGTGGATCTCCTTGCTCTACGCATACGAATGGCATGACACTGCAGTTTCGGTTCCTATGTCGCTGATATTCTGGATTGCCCTATGGGGCCCGTTTGGCGCAGCGATCGGGGCGGCTGCAGCCGGACGCGAGTGGACCGGCAGGCGGACCGCAACCGCAAACGGGATCTCCGCGGTCGTCTGCTGGTCGATCCTCAGAGCCCTCACGGTCACTTTGGGATGGGGATCTTTAGTCGTCATGCCTGTAGCCGCAGTCGCCTCGGGGGAGCTTGGACGTCGCGCTTGTCAGACCGCTCAATAGCGTCCAATAAGGCAGACGCGACCGATGTGACGGTAGGCAGGAACAGGTCTTGCTACGGACTGACGCTGCGCGCCTACTGTTACTGCACGGATCCAGGCAGGAAAGCGCCTGATTATGGTCCCGTTCCGGCGCCAGAAACCAAGACCGAGAACTCGTCTCGTGTACCGCGACCTGAATGCACTGACAGATCTGGAATTCGACGTGCTCGTCATCGGCGGCGGAATAGTCGGTGCTTGTGTGGCGTGGGATGCAGCTCTTAGGGGGCTGTCAGTCGCATTGGTTGAAAAGAACGACTTCGCCAGCGGGGCTTCCTCCAACAGCCTCAAGATCGTACATGGAGGTCTTCGCTACCTGCAGCAGCTAGATTTCCGTCGCATGCGCGAGTCATCGCGTGAGCGCTCGATCTGGCTCCGAATCGCACCACACCTGATAGACCCGTTACCGATTGTCGTGCCGGCGTACAGCCGGTCCCTGCAAGCTCGCGCTCCACTGCTTGCCGCTAGCGCAATCAACGATTCGGTGGCCTGGGACCGAAACCGGGGCCTGCTATCTGACAAGATCCTTCCGGCAGGACGGGTGGTTTCGCGCAGCGAGTGCTTGGAGCTGGCACCAGAGCTTGCCAGCCCGCAGCTCACAGGTGGGCTGCTCTTTCACGACGCGCAGATGTACAGTTCGGAGCGCCTCGCCCTGGAGGTGCTCCAAGCTGCGACCACGGCCGGGGCGCAACTGGCAAACTACGTCGAGGTCGATAGTCCAGTTTCCAACGCGGGCGACGGAGTGGTCTTGGAGGCGACAGACGCGATTGGCAACGATCGTCTGCAGATTCGCGCAAAATCTGTTGTCAACGCCGCTGGCTCAGCAGCCCCGCATCTGGCCGCTCGATTTACCTCTCGTCAATCAGACGCGATAGCTAGGTATTCCGTGGCAATGAACGTCTTAGTTGGCGGTCTCGGGCACAGCGTGGCCTTCGCCATACCAGAGGGGGGGAGTCCCGACAAAACCCACACGAAGCGCAGGCGACGACAACTCTTTGTAGTCCCCTGGCGCGATGCCTCGATCATCGGAACCGGCCATTACTTTTGCGAAAGCGACGAAGCTGATTTCGAATTGTCAGAGTCCCTGGTCGCGAAGTTTCTCGAGGAGGTCAACCGCGCCTGGCCCAGAGAACCTTTCACCCGTGCCAACGTCAGGCTCGTCCATGCCGGCTTGCTACCCCTAGCCACCGGGCACGCTGGGGCCGACGTGCGCCTCCTGAGGCGGCATAGAGTGATCGATCACTCAAGAGATGGGGCACCCAGGTTCATTACAGCCATCAGCGTGAAGTATACGACAGCACGGCTCGTTGCTGAGAGCACCGTGGACCACGTGTTCAAGAGCTTGGGCTCGAAGCCGCCCCTCTGTCTCACTGCGCGAACACCTCTGCCCGGAGCCCATACGGAACCTGCAGGAGAGCTAATCTCTGAAGCGCAGCGTAAGTATGGAGACATTCTCGCTGAGGACATCATCCACCATCTGGTAAGGACATATGGCCGCCGCTACGACCGAATCCTGGCCTACCGTGATTCCGGGATATACTGGAATCAGCGCTTATGTCCCGAATCCCCTGTAATCAAAGCTCAATTGATACACGGGGTACGCGAAGAGATGGCACTGCGGGCCGACGATCTCGTCCGACGCCGGACGGAGATTGGCGCTCGCGGGCCGGTACCAGCCCATGTGTTGCACATAGCCCAACAGGTGGTGCGAAGCGAGGCCGTTGCCTAGAACAGCATCGAGGAGAATGCCTCGAGCGCATGCTCTGGCTCGCTAACTCCAGCCGCGTTTGCGGAGTTGCATCCTGAGCTGACTGTAGGCGAAGGCGAAGATACCTTCCCTCTGACCATAGCGGAGGGGTTGAGAGCCGAGACCTCGAATTAGCCTCTTCAGGCTTTCAGCCGGCCTCTCATAGTCTAGTGGGCCTTCTAGAAGGAACCCGTAGCGCCCAGCTCTACCTGCCTGGGAGCGGAAAGGGAGGGGGTCACTGCCGGGGAGTACGAGCACGCCCTCCGACTCCGCCCACGCGAAGAGCCTCGGGGTGAACGATAGACGTGCTCTTCCGCCGTTGTCGCCGAGGTAGACTTCGCTCCCTTTCATCGAGTCCAGTAAGTCCGCCACCAGGGCACCTCGGGCAAACCACCACTTCCCGAAACCCCACGGTATGATAGCCAGAGCTCCGCTCGCTAGAACGTTCTCGACAGTCTCAAGCAAGGTCTGATTCGCCTTTGGCACATCGGCGTGGCCAATGGCGAGAACTTCAAGGCCTTCGCGCGTGACCAGCTGTCTTCCCGCGATGAGGAGCAGCTCACGCTCTCCTCCGGCACGCGTGATCACCGAATGCGACTCGCCGGTCCTTGACGACCTCCACGGCGCCGGCAGGAATCCATCGCCATCTCTAAACGCCTTGAAATACTCGTCACCCTCGGCTTCCGTGAACAGCAGCACCCCCCTTGTCGGGGGCGGCAGGCCGAGTTCAGTCGCGCCGCCTCGGAAATTGCGTACCGCACCTTCGAGAAAGGTCTCCACATCGAAACAAGCGTGGAAATGCACATGCCCGTCGACCAGGTGGGCTCTCTGATTCGAGACTGAGCTATCCACAACCCCGATCTCCCTCAAACTAGGCCTCAAGGCCAACACACGTGCCGCCTCACCCCTGTGCCAGATCCGCACCGTGCAAGCAAGGTGCCAAAGAAGGCTCGCGCTTAACTTTCTCGCCCTTGACCGGCCAGCCTTCGTACAATACTGGAGTTGCTCGAGGATGAATCGCTCACGAGGTTGATCGAGAATGCCCAATACACTCGCGCACTTCGGCGTACAGGGACTGGCGACTCGGGCGCTAATTCGAGATGCAGACGTTAAATGGATCTTCCTCGGCTGTGTTATCTCAGACATCCCCTGGATCCTCATACTTGTCGTGAATCGCGTCTGGCCCGGCATCGACCCATATGATCTAAGGCTCTACGCCATTGTGCTGGCCTCTCTCGCTGCGTCTCTTCTCCTAAGCGTGGCTCTCGCACTAGTATCTAAGCGTCCAGGGATCGTTTTCGCCGTGCTAGCATTGAACTCCTTACTTAGCCTCTTACTGGATGCTCTTCAAAGGAAGTGGGGCAACGGGGTCCACTTGCTCGCGCCCTTCTCCTGGGATCTTGTCAACCTCGGCCTGTTCTGGCCCGAGAGCGTGACGAGCTACGTCCTGACCGCGTTCGGGTTCGCGGCCTTCCTTTTCCTTTGGAGATGCTCGCCCGGCAGGTCCGTGGATCTCTCGTTCCGTGCCTCTCGGCGAGTGGTGCTATCCGCCGTCTTAATTGGTGCCTATCTTGCTATCCCGTTGTGCATTCTTACTGGCCCAGAGAAACAAGACAACCATTCAGTACAGACGCTTCGCCACCAGAATTCCCGTCTCGGGAAGGTAGTCCAGTTTGATCGCGAGGATTATGTCGTTCGAGAGGGACAGGAGTTTCTGCGAACCTTCGCCGGAGAAGAACTAGCCGTCGTCGGCACAACACTAGGCCATGCCGGAACGGTCTCCGTCCGTGCAACCTTCATCGATGACCGAACGATCCTCGTACACGAGCTTCGGGAGCACTTCGGCGTTTGGCGCGATGGTGCGTCGATTCTAGGGTTAGCCCTGCTTTTGGCTCTTTGGATCGCTGCCCTACGGCGATCTGTTCAGCAAACATCGACCGGCTGACAGCCGAGACTCCGATTTGTAACGACGCACTGCGTCACGCTGGCGCATTTCTTGCTCCTAACATCTTTCTGTTCCCTTGCACCAGAGATTCGATGGAAGCCGAACACTTAAGTCATACCAAAGCTATCGGATGAATAGATTCTGGCGATCACCCGCGTTGAGAGCCGGAATCGTCTACGGGATCTCCGGCGCCGGCTTCGCGGGTGCTAATGTTCTCTTGGCCAGGGCACTGCCGACCGTCGAGTACGGGATCCTGTCACTGGCTATCGCTCTACTAAACTTCAGCATTATGCTCGCACCGGCCGGGGCGGATGGAGTTGTGATTCGAAGGCTGATAGCTCCCAGCCTTGGGCTGCTGGCCCGCGTGGTGATCACATCGACTGTGCTCGGCGCCTGCGTTGTCGCCATCGCGTATCTGATATACGACCTGCCGACCCGACTGCTTGTGTTTCTCTTGCTCGGCATCCTGGCCGGTGGCGTAACGGCACTGGCGGGTGCCCAGTTCCGCAGTCAGCAGAGATTTCGAGTGTCGCTCGCGCTCACGCAGAGCCCCAACATGATTCTGGCATTCGTCGCCGGTCTTGCACTCGCGGTTGAAATCGAGGATGCCCTGGCGATTTTGGTCGTGCTGACGCTCGGACTATTTGCGGCGGGGACGTTGGGCTGGGGCAGGCTATTTGCTGAGAAGTGGCCTGAGTCCGGCTCTGGCGGGCCGCTACCGTGGGCCGAGGCGCTTTCCTACGTGGGCGTAAGCGCAGCCTTCGGCGTGCTCGTGCAAGCCGAGCGTTTTGTTATCCCCAAGGCGCTAACAGTCCATGACCTGGCGACGTTCGGGGTACTGGCCGCCACCGTGGGCGCCCCCTTTCGCATGCTCCAACTCGGCGTCAACTACACGCTGTTTCCGCGCCTACGTGCGTCAACAACGACCTCCGAGACCCGTCATTTGTTGCAACAGGAGGCCTTGGTGGTTTGGAGCGCGGTGATGCTGGCATCTATCTTGGTCTGGTATGTTGCGCCGGCTTTCGTGGACTGGTTCCTTGCGGGGAAATACAGCCTGAGCCCTCCCCTGGTGGCAGCTGCCATCATCGCGGGCACGATAAAAGTGCTCGACGGTTTTTCGCAGGCGATTGTAACAGCGTTCGGCAACACGCGTCAGCTCGCGCAGTACAACCTGCTTGGGTGGCCAGCTGTGGTAGTAGGAATACTTGCGTCGGTCATAGGGGCACGCTGGGGTCTCGTCGGCGTGGTGGCCGGCGCCGGTCTCGGTTGGCTGGCTCGCTCTTTGGCAGGCACCTATGTGGTTAGTCCAACCTTTCGGAAGAAGATGTATGGAGCAAGACCTCACGAGTGACGCTCGCGTGAAGCACCGCCCAGCCTAACGCCTACTCCCAGCAACCGAGGAGGCAGGATCGCGACGCACTCAGGGGCGCCAGGCTCATCGGGTTGCATGTGAGAATCCTCGGATCCCACCCGGTTACCTGCTTTATCACGGACCCACTTTTCGACCAGCCATGGTGAAGCACTGGAACCGCTTTGAGAAGGGAACCCAAGCCAGCTGGCAGAGACCCCGGCTGAGCGGACCAGGTCGCGGGAAGGGTGGCTGGCCCTTGCTCCCAAGCCGCGTCGCGACCTTGGCGAAAGCATCCGCAGTCAGCCGCATCGCGGGGAATCCATCAAAGGTCTGGCGGAACTTGCGATACTCGGGCAGCGAGAAGGCGTAGAAGTAGTCCTTCAGGCGAAGCGGGGCGAAACCGCCTATATACTCAACACCGGTCTCGTCGAACCACTTGAGGACCTCGCCGGCCGTATGCAGCGTTTCATGTGGAAATCCGAAGACGTCATACGACAGTTCGATGTAGTATTCACCGTAGTATCGCTTTCTTAGCGCTCGCATATAGAAGGGGAAGAGCCTTCGTCCCCAACGAGCTCTGGCATCGATGTCATCACCCCCGAGCCACTTGCAGATAGTCTGCTTACCCCGTAGCCAGAGGCGGGTATAGGTATTGTAGAGTGACACTATGATCATGCCCCCAGGTCTTACTATACGCACTAACTGCTGGAACCCAGCGTGAGTGTCGCCGGTGTGGTGAAGAACACCAGCACTGTAGCCGTAGTCAAAGTGGTTCGAGGGTAGAGCTAGCTTGAGGATATCTTGGTTGAGAAACTCGATGTTTCGGACTCCACGTGTCTCGGCCTTCTCTACCGCACGTGCCAGCGAGCCTTTCGATAGATCCACCCCCGTTACATGCCCGGCTCCGTGGGTTGCGTACCAAAGGGCATAGTCGCCAGCTCCGCACCCAAGGTCTACCACCGTCTTGCCCGCGTAATCGCTTTCCTGAACCCCGAGAACCCTCAGCCGCCACTGCATCTCGTCGTCAGTGTTAGGTTCACCGGGGGATGGGACTCTATCATACATGCCGACAACTCGCTCCTGAATCGCGGCGATGCGGGCTTCACGTTCCTGAGGTGTCTCCACCGCTGATTTCATTGCGTCCTCCCGCTAGTTAGTCGAACCGGGCTCCACAGCCGCAGCTCCGCCCAGAACCGATGGTCGCTCGTTAGGTTAGTGCCCAGCGCCTTGTAGCAGCCGTGCCAAAGCACCACCTTTGCAGGGCCTCGGATGCCCAGCTGCCCGGATCCCTTGTTACCGAGCCGACCAAACCGGCACCCCTAAATCTGCCAGTCCTGGCCCTGCGGAATGCCCTCGCTCAAGCATGAGCTGCTTGCCGCCCTCGCTTGAGGACATCTTCGACGCCCTCTGCCGCGACAAAAATTCGGTACCACATCTCCAGATTCAGAAGCATCCAGAGGCGATGGCTGTGGTTGATGCCGCGCTCGCGGTGATCGGCGAGCACCGACAATAGACCGTCCCGCCGCACGTATCCTGCTTCAGCCACGCACGACTCGCTGAAAAGTTCGGCGGCGAACTCGCCGAGTGATCCTCGGAACCAGTAGCCCAACGGAAGGCCGAATCCCTGCTTGCGGCGCTTGGCCACTCGCGGCGGCAGGTACCTCCGCGCCAGTGCCCGCTGCAGGTAGCGGATCCGGTGGCCCCGGATCTTGAGGTTCGTGGGCAGCGACGCGCAGAACTCGGCGACCTTTCGATCCAGAAACGGTGACCGGTTCTCCAGACCGAACGCCATGGTGGTGCGATCGACGATCATCAGCCCGTGCTCGGCAAGCTGAGTCATGACGTCGGTATAGAGCATCCGATCGACAACGTTCTCAACCGGCGCCTCCCGGAAGACCGAGGCGATATAGTCGATCGAATCGATGTCTGCGACCTGTCGCGCAAAGTCCTCACTGTAGAGCCAGCCCTTGGTGCGTTCGTCGAAGCGGAAGAAGTTGACGCTAGACGCGTAGCGCCGGTCCTCGCTGTCCACGGACATCTGGTCCAGCCAGCTGAGTTTTTGTGCCAGGCTCTTGTAGGTGAACGATTCAGGCACCCAGGCCAGCAAGTGGCACGTGATCTGCCGGCGTAAGCTTTTCGGCAACAGACAGTAGTAGCGAATCAGTCGGTTTCCGACATAGCGGTCGTAGCCGCCCAGCATCTCATCGCCGCCGTCGCCGCCCAGTGAGACCTTGACACGTGCTCCCGCCGCTTGCGCGACGTAGTACTTGCATGCCGCCGACGGATCGGACGGCTCGTCGAGGTGCCAGATGAGCGTCGGAAGGATCTCCAACAGGTCCGGCTGTACCATCACCTCGGTGTGATCGGTCTTGTACCGTTGGGCCACCGCTCCGGCGTACGGCAGCTCGCTCCAGTCGGCTTCGGTGACACCCACCGAGAAGGTGGAGACTGGGCCGCCCTTGTTGCGGAGGCTCATCAGCGCGACGACGAGTCCCGAATCGAGACCGCCGCTCAGCAGCGCGCCGATCGGCACATCGGCGATCTGGTGGCTCTCCGCCGCATCCCCGAGCACCTGATCCAACCCCGCCAAAGCGTCGGCCTCGCTGATCTCTAGCTTGGGCGAGTAGCGAAGCTCCCAGTAGCGGTTGAGCTCGAGGTTCTTGCCGTCCCAGACCAGCGTGTGCGCTGCTGGCAGCTTGCGAATTGCCTGGAACATGGTGTCCGGCGGCGGCACGAAGCGCAGCGACAGGTAGTGATGGATCGCCAAAGGATTCGGCTTCGGCTCGATCGTATCGGCCTCGAAGATCGCCTTGATCTCGGAGGCGAAGGTCAGATGCCCGGGGCGGTGGTGGTAATAGAGCGGTTTCTGGCCGAAGCGATCTCGCGCCATGAAGAGGCGCCTTCGTGTTCGGTCCCAGATCGCGAAAGCGAACATCCCGTCGAGCTGCTCGACGCAGTCGATGCCCTCGTCCTCGTAGAGGTGGACGATCACTTCCGTGTCAGTCGAGGTCTGGAAGCGATGCCCCCGTGCCAGCAGCTCCTGGCGTAGCTCGCGAAAGTTGTAGATCTCACCGTTGAATACCAGAACGACCGTACCGTCCTCGTTCGTGATCGGCTGGCGGCCACCCTCGAGATCGATGATACTCAAGCGGCGGTTGCCCAAGCCGATAACGCCGTCCACAAAATATCCGTAGTCATCAGGCCCGCGATGGACGAGTACATCACCCATCCGCGCCAAGGAATCCCTCGTCACGCCTTCAACGGAGTATCGTCCGAAGATGCCACACATGTATCAGTGGCCTCCGTCTAACTCGTGCCACCAGCGCCAGGTCAACTCCAACCCGGTACGCAGATCCACTTGCGGCTGGAGCCCCAGCACATCGCGTGCCTTCGCCGCCGTGAAGCCGGCATCGTTCGTAAAGAACTTGAGCGTGCGACGCGTGACCGACGGTTGCCGACCGAGCGTCCTGGCCGACACCTCGGCCACCACCGCCAGCCCCCAGCCGAGCCAGACTGGCAGCCGCAACCGTGGCCCGCTCCTACCGACCAGTCGCGCGATCTCGTCCACAATGCGCCCAACCGTCACGCGCTCGTCATTGACCATGATGAACGCTTCGCCCTCGACATCGGGACGCGTCGCACACAGTTCGAGGCCCTCGACGTAGTCGTCGATGTAGATACCGCTACGCCGATTCCGACCCCGGCCGATCATCACGAACTTGCCGCGGGCGATCGTGTCGAAGAGGCGCGCCGTGCGCATGCAGCCGGGCCCGTACACCCACGCCGGTCTCGACACAACGACTGGAAAACCGGTGCGGCGACAGTATGAGCGGGCCAAGCGCTCGCCCTCCAGCTTGGTTCGTTCGTAAGCGATCGTCGGACGAAACGGCGACTCCTCGTCGGCCGCTTCCGTCCCGATGTTGCCATGCACGCCGCAGCTGCTCACGTGCACGAAGCGCTCGACGCCGGCCCTACGGCTCTCATCGAGCAGCGACTCGACGGCGGCCACGTTGACGCGACGGTAGGCCGAGTCCGGGAGACCGGTCTCCAGGTGAGCGCTCGCTAGATGGAAGACGATGCCGACGTCGGTGACCGCCCGTCGCTGAACCTCCGGCTCGGTGACGTCAGCCACGACGATCTCGAGTCTCTCGTCCGCACCGAGCGCCCGCAGACCTTCCGCGCGCTGATCCAAGGCACGGACCTGGCGGCCTCGACGCAGTTGGTCTCGCACGACGTGCTGGCCGATAAACCCAGCGGCCCCGGTGACGAGAACCCTCGAGTACATCATTCGATATCCGCCGCGCCAGTTACGGATAGACGCTCTCGACCTCGGTCAGCTCGTCCTCGACGCGTGCCTTGTCCCAACCGAGCTCGCCGGCCATAACCGCGGCGCACTCCCGCAACGCCGTATCCCCAGGATGACCTGCCGTGCCGAGGTCGGTGCGCCTGAGTACCACGTCGGAGAGTTTGAGCGCCATTTCGCCACGCACCGCGTGCACGACCTCGGCCTTGATCACAGACGAACCGTCGAGTCGCTCGAGCAACCCGGGTTCGCCCTCGTAGAACCGGAGCACTTCCCGATAACGCGAGCCGTAATTCTGAAGCAGGTGCGCCAGGACATCCTTATCCAAGCCGTTCGGTGCGGCTTCCAGCTCTCGTGCGGAGAACTCGCTCATGTTATGGATCTCGCCGCCGATGAGCGGGACGGTGTCTGTCTTTGAGGCCGGCGACTGACGGCCCATACGGCGGAAGACCAGGTCGATCGTCTTCCGCGCGACGTATCTGGACGTCGTGAAGCGAACTCCGACGATTGTCACCAATCCGGCCAACCCGTGCTCGCGCTCGTGATCGATGATGCGATGGCGCCGGCCAAGCTTAACATCGGCGGACTCGTCACCCTCGTCGTCCATCGGCACGAGCCCGGCGTAACAGAACGATACGTCGCTCCGCTTCAGCGCCGCGGACGGGAAGCAATCGTTGATCTCGTCGACTAGCTCACGAAGGTCTTCCTCGTTCACGGCAAAATCGTCCGCCGCCCCACGATACGGCACGTGACTGCTGCCGATCAGAGTACGACCGCGCCAGGGGATGAGGAACAAGTGGCGCCGCCCGCGGCTGACGATGGCGTTGGGGTCCGTGTGATGACTGGGAACTGCCAGAGCATGCCTTTGGACCAGAGCCCGGTCCACGACGAGATACCAATCCTTGGAGAACCGGACCGGCGGCGTCAGGCGGTGATTCGCGCAGCGTTCCAGGATTTCCGCCGCCCAGGGCCCGCTGGTATTGAGCACCAACCTGCCGCGGACCTCGAACTCGTCCCCGGTAAGACGGTCGCGGACCCTGACCCCTGTCACCCGCCGATCGTCACCCAAGAAACCCTCCACCTCTGTGTAGTTGGCCACTTCGGCGCCGGCGGTCGCTGCGGAAGCAATGTACGAGAAGACCAATCGCGGCGGGGCGTGCATCTGACCGTCGTAGAAGACGACAGCTCCGGTTAGCCCCTTAGGCTCGATCTCGGGGAAGAGCTCAAGGCACTCCTCGCGCGACAGCAGGTGCCCGAAGGGTATCCGCTTCTCAGGGTCCTTCAAGCCACGGTTGTGACCGATCGAAACGAGGTTATAGAGCAACAGGGCGACGGAGAGGACCTCCTTGCCCCGCATCCCGTGACCGTAGGTCGGGATCGCGAACGGTATCGGGTGCACGAGATGGGGCGCGATGCGCATCAGCGTCGTACGCTCGTGCGACGACTGGCGAATCCGTACGATGTCCGCGTGCTGCAAGTAGCGAAAGCCGCCGTGCACCAGCTTGAGAGAGTTCGCCGAGGTGGCGTGCCCGAAATCACCGCGCTCCAGCAGGGCGACCGACAGACCTCTGAGCGTCGCGTCCCAAGCCGCGCAGGCGCCGTAGACGCCGCCGCCGACGATCACCAGATCGAACTCTCTATCAGCAAGCCGGGTCAGATCGCGATTCATGACTTACCTAGCGCCTCGCGGGCTTCTTGCCCTCGACGATCAGGTAGAAGCCGAACGGCTCGAGCGCACGCCGCGGCAACGCCTTTGCGGCAGGGACCACCGAAGCGTTGAACACCTTTGCGGCCAAGCCTCCGCGCTTGCTGGGAATGTTCGGTAGCCGTCCCCCGTCGATCCGCACGTCGGCGAAACCCTCGAACAATGCCCTGGCTTCCGCCCTTGTGTAGAGCCTGTTCGGGGAAGGGTCTTCCACCGGATCGACGAGATTCATCCCGGCGGCTGCCCCGAGCAGGACATACCAGGAGTGCTTGTTGTGAAGGATCGCCTGCACCACCCCGCCCGGTCGCAGTACGCGCAGCACTTCCCGCAGCACCGCCGTGGGCTCCGGCGTGAACATCAGCAAGCCCCTAGCGGTGACGAGGTCGAAGGTCTCGTCAGCGAAGCCGAGGCACTCGGCGTTCCCCAGTCTCAGGTCCGCCTCGACGCCGTACCAGTCCAGGTGGCGACGGGCGAGCGCGACGCATTTCTCGGACAAGTCGATCGCCACGACCCGGGCGCCGGCCTGCGCCAGCGGAATGGTGTCGAAGCCCATTCCGCAGCCCAACTCGAGAACCGCCCTGCCGGCCAGCTGATGCCGCTGTAGGAGCTGGTTGGCGCGTGTGTAGGCGATCTCGTGGTCCGCGCTCAGCCGGCTGAAATGTTCACGCGGATCGAGGTCGCCGCCGCGCGCCAGCACCCGATCGGCATAGGCTTCCCAGTAGTCGCGGACCTTATCGGTCGGCGAAGCACCGCCGTCGGGCGCCGTCAGCGTTGAATCAGTCAGTTCGGCCATTCAGTCACGGGCTCGGCGGTCCGAGTCCTTGTTCTCGAGCAGAAAGTTGCCCATCGCCAAGTAGTCGAGGCTGCCGTCGATGAACCCTCGAATCGCATCGTGCGGCGTGCACACGATCGGCTCCTCATGCATGTTGAAGCTCGTATTGATTATGCTGGGAAGCCCTGTCAGCTTGCGGTACTCATCTACGATCCTGTAGTAGCTCGGATTCGTCCGCTCGTTGATGGTCTGTGGGCGCGCCGTGCCATCGACGTGGACGACCGCGGGGCAACTCTCCTTCATCCACTCCGTGCAATCGAAGGTGATGGTCATGAACTGCGCTGGATAGTGTGCGCCGTCCATGCCGACGTAGCACCTGTCCGCGTGTTCCTCCAGCGTAACTGGTGCGAAAGGCATGAACTCGGTGCGACGGAGTTTCTTGTTGAGCCAATCGTTGACCGTGGGATCGGTCGGCTGGTAGAGGACCGACCGGTTACCCAACGCCCGAGGCCCGTACTCCATGCGGCCATCGAACCTGGCCACGACGTGCCCTTGGGCCAACAGCTCGGCGACCCGGCGCTCCACGTCGTTCACGTACTCCGCCTCTAGCCCTTCCCGCGCGATCTCCTCGGCGATCTCCTTCTCGCCGAAGCCGGGACCGAAGTAGACGTCGTCCAACATCGCGGACCGCAGCTCCGGGCCCCCGTTCTCTCGTTGCTTCGCCGCCGCCGCGATCGCCGCACCGACTGCCAAGCCCTCGTCACCCATTCCCGGGTGTATGAAGACGGAATCGACGTTATCGAGCTGATGGATGTACTGATTCAGCTTGACGTTGGCGAACACGCCCCCCGCCAGCGCCACGTTACCACAACCGTTCCTCTCGACCCAGTGCTTCACGTAGCTGCAACAGACTTCCTCTAGCAGCTTCTGGACGCTCGTCGCCAGGTCCTCCTTGCTGAACGGGTTGGGCAACGCTTTCTGTAGCGCCTTCACCGCCGCCCAGTAAAAGACCTGGCCCGTGTTGGCTGTGCTGCCATCGCGGTAAGCGACGAACTTGCGCAGCACATCCAGGTAGGCGGGCTCACCGTAGGCGGCCAACCCCGTGATCTTGCCCTCGTGCTTCTGTGCCTTGAACCCGCAGAGGTGCGTCACGTAGGCGTAGTAGTTGCCCACCGAATCGAAGCTGTCGATCTGCCAGAGCCGCTGGAAGCGACCGTTCCTCACCTCGTAAACGTGTGAGCAGTCGTTGTCGCCCGCCCCGTCCATGGTGACCACCGTGGCATCGTCGAAGCCGCTCGTGAAGTATGCCGAGCAAGCGTGGGCGAAATGGTGGTTGACGAACTCGACTGGACAGGTGAATCCCCAATCGTCACGTAGTCTCTGCTTGATCGCCCTACGTCGAGACCCCCCCAGCAAGGTCTTGATCTCGTAGTACCCCCTCTTCAACAGCGGGGGTGCGCCGCCCACTCTGGTCACCACCGAGGAAACGTTGAGCATCAGCTCCTTGAGCCGGGTCTGCTCGCGCATCAGCCAGCCGTCGTACGCCACCGCCGGCTCGCGGAAGAACTCGTTGATCGTCGCCACCGCAATGACATCGATCTCCGACGGTCGGGTCCCGGTGTCCTCGAGGACCCTGGTGATCGACTCCCGCGGGAAACCCGTCGCCATCTTCTTCCGCGTCAGCCGTTCCTCTTGGACGACGTAACGCAGTATCCCCTCTTCGATGAGCGCCACGCCGCCATTCATGCCGTCAGAAATGCCAAGGATCTTCATCGGTTCTCCCGTTTGTGTTCTCAGTTAGACGCGCCGCCCCAATGCCTGCTGAGCCAAGTCTCAAGCACCATCAGCCCCCACAGGCGGTGGGTGTGATTGTGGCTCTTGCTCGCGTGCTCCCTTAGCAGCCGCTGAATGAACTCGGTCTTAAACAGACCTCTGTCGCGGAACGACGAACGCGTCAGTGTATCGTGGAACCACTCTCTGAGCTTTCCATCTTCACGCAGCCAGTTCTTCATCGGCACGCTGTGTCCTAGCTTCGGCCGGTCGTGGAGTATCTCTCGTGGCACGACGCCCTCCAGGATGCGGCGGTACACGTACTTGGTGTCGGAGAGGCCGCGGATCTTGAGTCGTGATGGGATCTGCGTCGAATACTCCACCAGGCGATGGTCGAGCAGCGGTGTGCGGCTCTCGACCCCGAATGCGCGTAATAGCCCAAGGCGACGCAGATAGAAGCTCACCAACGTGTAGAAGTCGGAATAGAGGCTGCGACTGAGTCGGTCCCGGCCATCGGCTTCCGAATTGTATTCGAGGATCGGCTCGTACCTGCGGTCCATGTCGCATTCGGTGAGAAAGTCGCCCGTGCACAGTCCCCTTAGTTCGTAGGGCGTGTAGTAGACGCGCCATCTGTGGCTGAGCAGCTCGCGCGGGAACGACAGGCTATAGGCGAAGCGCTTGAGCTTGACCTGCAAGTTCTTTTTCTGGTCGCTGTCCGGAATTCGCTGCAGTGCTCGCGCCAGCGGCCTGATCAACGGCCCTGGGACGAGATCGGCGATCACCGCCGCTTTGTCCGCGACGTATACAGGATGGCCGGCGAACAGTTCATCTCCACCCTCGCCGCTCAGAACATAGGCAGCGTTGCCTCCAGCCGTCTGACCCAGCAGGTATGTACCGATCTCGATGCCTGCGTCGCAGAACGGTTCGTCCATCGCTTCAACGGCATTTGCGATAGAGAACAAGGCGTCGGGCCGATAGGGAATCTCCGTGTGCTGCGTGCCATAGCGCTGCGCCACGAACCGAGCGTACCCCGACTCGTCGTAGGAGCGCCCCTCGCAATGGAACGAAAATGTCGGGAACGGTCCCTCGACCATCCCAGACGTCAAGCTGACAATCGCGCTGGAATCGGTCCCCCCGCTAAGCAGGACGCCGGGCTTGCGACCATCATCCAATCGGATGCGGATGGCGTCACGAATCAGGTCGAGGACCTCCTCGCGCCGCTCACCCTCGGGCTTCGCCTGCACGCCGCCAAAGCTCAAGCGCCAGTAGCGGTGAATCGCCGGGCCGGCTCTGTCAACTGAAAGCAGACTGCCCGCCGGTATCCTGCGCACGCCGCCGACCAGCGTCGAGTCTGCCGGGTTGTAGCAGTACAGCAGGTACTGCAGCAGAGCGCGGTAGTCGAGCCGGCGCGGGTACAACCCTGCGGCGACCATAGGGGTAAGGGCTGAACTGAAAGCGAGTCGCGGCCCCAGGTCTGCGTAGAACAACGCCTCGATTCCCAACCGGTCGCGACCCAAAAGTAGCTTGCCGCGACTCGCATCCCAGAGCGCGAAGGCAAACTTGCCGTTGAGGCCGTCGAGGAAGCTGTGCGGATCCCGCTCGTAGAGGCGGATGAGCGCCTGCCCAAAGCGAGCTTTCGTCAATTTGCCAGCGGCGCCCAGCGCGCGCTCCACTTCCGCTACGTTGTACAGCTCGCCGTCCACAACCAGAGTGATCGTGCCTGCCTCGTTCACGTAGACCCGGGGCGTTTCGGCCGGGTCTGCCCCGGGCCCAGGGAGAGAGCAAAACCCTACCCGAGCGTCCGCCCAGATGGCCGACTCGCCCTGCTGCGAAAGGCTCTGGGCAACCCGCCGAACCTCGTGCTCCGGTGCTGCCCCAGCTTCTCGGTTCAAGACTCCGAAGATCACTTCTCGGGCTCCATCTCAGACGACCCGCGTCCGTTCCTCGCCAGCTGCAGATAAAGCTCCTCGAGCCGACTGGCGTAGGCGGCCGCGCTGTAACCCTCCGAGGCCGCCCGCGCTTCGCGACCGAGCCGCTCGAGCTCGCCACGATCGCTGGCCAATTGCACGATTCTGCGCGCCAGCTCGCTCACATCCCCAGGGGCAACTAGGTAGCCGTTCTTCCCGCTCGTAATGATCTCGCGCTGCTCGCCCATGTCGGAGGCGACAAGTGGCTTACCCTTCGCCATCGCCTCGACGAGATAGACGGAGGAGAACCTCTCGCTCTGGAAGGGCGCGACGATGACGTCGCACGACGCGATTAGATCGTCTACGCTCTCCGGCCACTCGACCAGCCGTACGGCGTCAGCCACGCCAAGTCGCTCTACCTCGTCCCCGATCGCCCTGATCTGGCTGTCGGTATCGGCTTGCCTGACCTCGACATACTTCTTGCTCGGCAGGCGGTGGAACCGGGTCGGCTTGAAGGTTAGAACGAAGAGTACGTTAGGGTTCGCCTTGCGCACCTCTACTGCCGCTTTCAGCAGGATGTCGTTACCGCGCTGCGGTCCCAGCTTCGTCAATGTGCCGACGATCATCGTGTCGGGGCCGGCGCCGAGGCTCCTGCGTATTTCCGCCGTCCGCGCTGCCGCCACCGGCTCGTACTTCTCCGGCGGAACGGCGTGGAACAACATGCTGATCTTGCCACTGTCGATCTTCCGCTTTCGCATGAGAAAGCTCTTGACCATCGGCGAAGCGGCGATCGCATGACCGGTTGCCGGGGCGAGCGTCCTGTCGGCGATCCAGAGGTAAGAGGGATACGGGAAATAGACCTCGGTATCGTAGTCGTGGATGACGGTCGGAACACGCGTGAGCAGCCCAGCCAGCCTGCCGAAGGTGGACGCACCGTAGCAATGGAGGTGCATGACGTCGATCCCTTCCTGCCGGATAAGCTTGAGGAAGGTGAACAGTGTCGTGGGATCGAATTTCGGTTTGTCCAAGACGCGGACCGGTACCGGGCTGTCGGCGAACACTTCGCGGATCTCTTCATCCGCGCGCAGTAGACACGGCACCACTCGGACGCGCTCCGGGTCGAACCGCGGCAGCACGTTCCAGAATAGGCGGCCGCCGCCGTGGAGGTTTCCGTCGTAGCAGACGTGATCGATGGCCCAAAGCACGTTGAGCGTCTTCATGCCCACGTCGTTTCCGGCACTACAGATGCCCGTTCTTCCTGTACCACTCGGCGGTTCGCTCGATGCCGGTCCTCAAATCCGTCGCCGGCTTGAACCCCAGTTCGGTCTTGGCTTTCGAGATGTCGAACCACCGCGTCTTGCGAAAGAAATCCACGCGCCGACGATAGAGCGGCGGGTTGATGCCCAGCGGCTTGCACGCCAGCTCGCAGCCCATCGCCGCGAGGTACACGGGCGTCACCGGGACCCGTAGTCGGCGGGGACGAACTCCGAAGACCTCAGATATCAACCGCACCAGCTCGTTCAACGTTACCGGCTCGTCCCCGGTCAGGATGTAGGTATTGCCGATCGCCCGGTCGTTGTTGCCACACAGCAAGATCCCGTCGACCAGGTCGGCGATATAGATCATCTGGTAGACGATCTCACCCGAGCCGATCATGACGAACTTCCTGTTCTTCACCGCCTTGAGGAGCTTGAGAAACCTCAGGTCACGCGGACCGTAGATCCCGCCGGGCCGAAAGACGACGATCGGCAGGCGGTTCTCGGCGATGTAGCGCTGCACGATTTTCTCGCCCTCGGTCTTCGAATCCTGGTAGTAGTCGCCCGGCCTGAACGGCGCTCGCTCGTCGGCCGGCGGATTCTCGATGTCGCCGTGTACGCCTACCGTGCTGCAGTGCACGAATCGCTCGACCCCGGCCTCGACGGCCGCGTCGAGGCAATTCCGCGTCCCCTCGACGTTGGTCTCCCACATGTCCCGGCGCGTTACATTCTCCGGCCGGAAGAGCGCGCCGATATGGTAGACGACGTCGACTCCATCGGTCGCCCGCCGCAGCGAGCCTCGATCCCGAAGATCCCCCGCTACGAGGTCGACACCCCAGCGCCGGAGCTGGTCGCAACGGCTCGTGTCCCGGACCAACGCCCTGACCCGGTGCCCGTCCGCGATGAGCCGCTGGCAAAGATGACCGCCAGTGAACCCTGTAGCTCCGGTGACGAGAATCCCACCCGGTACCATGCCGTGTGCCTTCAAGATCGCCCGATCGACTAGGCTATACCTGCTCAGAATCGGCTGCGAGCATGGCCTTCGGGCGCAAGCCCTGTACCTGGAGGCGGCCAGCCAGACCGCCTCCCCGCGGGCCGTGATGCTGCGATTCCAGGAGGGTGGCCGACACCCCAGCCGTGAATCGCCCATCTGATGTGGCATCCAGGCAACAGTCGTTTGCGCGAGGTGTGGGCTCCCGCAGGTGAGACCCCCAGGGATCGGCGCTGTCAGGCGGAGCCGGGAAGGTCGGATGTCGCCTCCGCCAGCGATGCGGAATCCCGAGAGCGACGGGCGAGCCCTGCGAGCGCGAACTCAAGACTCATCAGGCACCAGAGGCGGTGGGCGTGGTTCTCCCGGCCGCGCAGGTGCTCGTCGACCACTCGAGCCACCTGCTGCGGGTCGAACCAGCCTCGCTCCCGCAGGCGCTCGGCCGCAAGGGTCTCGCACAGCATCTCCCGCAGTGGCCCGCGCAGCCAATTCTTCATCGGGATGCTGAAGCCTTCCTTGCCGCGCCTCCGAATGCGCGCCGGGAGTTCATCGCGAAACGCCTGCTTGAGGATCCACTTCGTGGCGTGGCCATGCAGCTTCCAGTCGCCTGGAACCCGCATCGCGTACTGCACGAACTCGTGATCCAGAAAGGGAACGCGTGCCTCCAGCGACACCGCCATCGACATGCGGTCGACCTTAGTGAGGATGTCATCGGGCAGGTATCCGGTCACATCCGCGTAAAGCTGGCGCTGCAGGCCACTGAAGCCCAGCGCCCCGCCTTCCGCCAATCGCTCCCGGTAATAGGCGAAGGGATCCCGGCCTTCTAGGCGTTCCCCAAAATCGCAGGTGTACAGCTGACGCCGCTCGACGAGATCCCAAAACACCCACCAGCGCGCCTGCTCAAGGTCCGCCGGGCGCCGCACGCCCTCGACAAAGCGTTTCGCTTTGTTGGCGGGGCCCTTCTTCTGAGGAGATGGTGGCAGACGATCAAGTAAGGCGTCGACCCAGCGCCAGGCGCCCGTGCGCGTCAGCCAGCGGAAGCGCTCGGCCCAGCGATGGGCGCGGTAGTGGTCATACCCAGCGAATAGCTCGTCCCCGCCGTCGCCCGAAAGGACCACCGTCACCTCGCGGCGCGCCATCTCCGAGATCATCAAGGTGGGAAACGCCGACACGTCTGCGAACGGCTCATCGAAGAAGTCGGCCAACCGATCCGCGAGCCCCACGATCTCCGGCGTCACCATCTCTTCCCGGTGCGCCGTCTGGTACTTCGTGGCAACCGAGCGCGCGTAATGCAATTCGTCGTACGAGCGATCCGCAAAGCCCATGGAAAAGGAGCGCACACGACCCGGCGTCTCCTGGCTCATCAAAGCCACAATGATGCTGGAATCGATACCACCCGAGAGGAACGCACCTAGCGGAACGTCGGCCATCAGGCGGCGGCGTACCGACGCACGCAGCCTGTTGCGGAGCCCTTGGACAGCCTCCGCTGGCGTCGCAGGAGCAGGCCCAGGTGACGCTTGCCAGTAGCGTCGCTCGAGCGGAGAACCTCCTCGCCGGTAAACCACCGACGACCCCGGAAGCAACTTCCTTACCCCTTCGACTATGCTGCGGGGAGCCGGGACGAACTCATAGGTCATAAAGTCGTCCACCGCCTCCAGGTCCCACTCCAGCGGTACCCACGGAGCACTGACCACAGCCTTGAGCTCGGAGCCGAAGATTACCCCCTCGGGGCCCTCGTAGACGTAAAGTGGCTTGATGCCAAGACGGTCGCGCGCTAGGAACAGGCTTTCGTCCCAGCCATCCCATAGGGCCACCCCGAACATGCCGTTGAATCGCTCGACGCAGTCGGGGCCCCATTCCTCGAACGCATGGACGATGGCCTCGGTATCGCTGCGGGTTCGAAAGACATGGCCGCGGCCCTCTAACTCGCCTCGCAGATCTTGATGGTTGTAGATCTCGCCGTTGAAGACGGCGCGTATGGAACCGTCCTCATTCGCCATCGGCTGACGGCCCCCAACGAGATCCAGCACCCTGAGACGCCGCATCCCTAACGCCAGACTGCCCTCAACCCAGTAACCCTCTTCATCGGGCCCTCGGTGGGTCAGCGAGCGCGTCATGAGCTCGATAACGTCACGCCGCGCCGGGCGACCTGTCTTGAAGTGCCAGTAACCCGCAATCCCGCACATACTCAGGCCAAAGCGCGCATGCGGGGGCCTGCGGTGATGACTCGGTCGAGGATCTCCGAGAGCCGTTCGAGGTAGACCTCCTCACCGTACCGCTGGCGTGCCAAGCGCCCTGCGGACTCAGCCAGGCTCTGCGCCCTGCTCGAATCGGTGAGCACGCGCACAAGGCCGGCGGCGACAGCCGCGGGATCCGCCGCCACTAGCTCCGCACTCTGCTCGTCCAGCACCTGGGTATGAGAGCGGATCGCTGTTGCCACGATGGGGCGTCCGGCGCGCAGGTATTGGTAGACTTTAAGGGGAGTGTTCGTGCCGCGCGAGCGGGTCGTCACGAGCACGTCGGCGATCATGTGATACAGAAACACATCGGTGGGAGGGACAGCCGGCACGAACACAAATGCCGATTCGACAGCTTGCCCTTTGGCCAGTTCACGCAAGTGCTCAATCTGCGGAGAAGTGCCGCCGACGATGACGAAGCGGGTTTGCGGCACGCGCCTGAGTACAGCGGGGGCTGCCTCGATCAACATGTCCAGACCCTGGTATTCCTCGAGGGTCCCGGTGTACAGGGCGACCGGGTGCCCGCGCAGCCCCAGTCTCGCTCTCAGCTCCTCCTGCTCGGCAGCGCTGAATTCGGGCACATCAAAGTCGAGCGTGTTCTCGATCATGGCAACCGGGCCCCGGTAGCCGCTGGCCACCACATGCTCCTCGAGCTCGGGGCAGATGGCGATCACGCCATCCGACCGCGCCAGCGTATACCGTTCGATGGCCCGGAACGCAGCTCGGACAGGCGCCCAGTTGAAGTGCCCGAAATTCGAGATCTGCTGCGGCAAGCTCGAGTGCATGTCATAAAGGTGGGGAACGCCCGCCGCACGCGCGATCCGGGCACCCACGACGCCTGCCTCCTCGTGGCTGTGCAGCAGGTTGAACTCGGCGCGCCGTGCCAGCGACCACGCCCGGTAGAAAAGCGGGCCATCGAGCAAGAGCTTCGGAATAGACGGGCCGATGGGAACATCACGCACGCCCGGCGGACGCACGGAACGGTGGATCTTGAGCCCCGGCACTTCCACCGACTCTCCGAAGGGGTAGGTCACCAGGTCCACCGTATGACCCAGCCGGGAAAGTGCTCGGACGCGATGCAGCACGCTGAACGGCGTTCCGCGGGGTCTGAAGAACGGCTGGGGGGCGACCATCAAAATTCGCACCGGCAACCTCGATGTGGCAGAACTGCGACAGACACAGCAAACCCATTCCCGGAACTGACCGAGCCCTCGTCGGCCCAGCACCAACTAGCCTACGGTTCTTGGCTGCCCGGAGCCACGCACGAAGCCGCCGGGGGGGCGCGATCCCCTAGCCGGTGGTCGCATGATTCGGGCCTCAGGCAACGCCGCCGGCCGACCCTTGCGCCCGAGCCCGCGCGAATACCGGGCGCAGCAGTAGGACCGCCACCAGAAGTCGAACTAGCCAACCGAGGGCCACGCCTGCCACCACGCCCGGAAGACCGTACCGGGCCAGGAGCATGGCAGCCCCGGCGGCCACGGCGGTCGCCAGCCAGCCCAGCGCGTTGAAGCGTCGCAGCTGGTCGGCCGCGCCCAGGGCACTCACACCAGCGGCGGGCACTGCGTAGAGGACACGCACGATACCGGCCAAAACCAACACCACGACCAAGGGCAAGGTAACCGGGTATTTCGCGCCGTAGAGGAGGCGAATGAACGGATCGGCGACGGCCAGCAGCACCAGACCGCCGCCCAATCCGAGAACGGCGGCGAGCGCCAGCTCGGAGAGCAGCACCCTTCGCCATCCGTCAGCCTCCGGCTCGGCCCGGATGCGGGGCATGAGGGCGAACGCGATGCCGCCGTGGAGAAGTCGATACGGGGACGCCACCACCGTCGCGACCACCGTGTAGGTGGCCAGCGCCTCGAGCCCGATCCGCACCGGAATGACCAGCCGCTCCATGTGATGAAGCAGGAGTGCCGAGGCGAGAATCCCGGCGAAGGCCAGAGCCCTCCGCCACGCCTGGCGGTCCGGGCTGCGCGGAACCGGCGCTTCCGGCTCCCGCGGGTCGCGTATCTGCATCGCCGCCCCAAGGCCGGCCGCGGCCACATGACCTCCGGCCAACAGTGCTGCGCCCGCGGCCCAATCCGAGATCGCCAGGCCCACCACAGCCAGGCCGCCGACCCCGAAGGCCAGGAATGGGAGTTGTACGACCAGCTGTGCACGCGCCAGTCGCAGGGCGCCCTGCTGCCGCGCCGCGCCTACCCGGGCGGCTGCGGACGCGAGGACAGCCACAACAAGCAGGGTCACGGCCGCCCACTTCAGACCGAACGCGAGCGCCGCCAACGCCACCCCAGCGGCCACTGTGGCGCCGGCCGCGAACGCGCGGCGGAGACTGGCCGGCCCGACCTGGAGCTCACGGCGCACGACCAGCTGGTCCAGGCCCAGCGGGGCGAGCCCGGACGCGACGCCGAGTAGCGCCTGGAACAGGGCGAGCCGCCCGAAGTCGGCGGGCTCGAGCGCCGCCGCGAACGCCAGGTTTCCCACCGTATAGCCGACGCCGCCGAGCATGAGCCATGCGGCGACATGGAGCGAGCCGGAACCGAACAGGCGCGCGGCTAGCCGAGTGAACATGGCGAAAGGCCGGCTCGGAGCGGTGCCGGTCGATTGGCACGGACCGTGAAACTGTCAGAGATTGAAACCATGAACCGCGTACTCATCGTGAGCTACGACTTCCCCCCGACGGGTGGGCCGGGGGTGCAGCGCGTGGCCAAGTTTGCAAGATACCTGCCCCGGTACGGCTGGGAACCCGTCGTGCTGACAACCGCGCACGGCCGGCCCATCCCTAGAGACGACACGCTGCTACCCGAGTTGAGCGGGGTGGAGATCCATCGGACTGCGGCGCCACATCCGCACCGAATGGCGGCCACGCTCAAGCGTCTCTTTGGGAGCCGGTCCGATCCCGAGCGGTTCACGGCCGACCTCGAGGGCGGTCGGCGCGGACCCTGGTCACCGGCAGCGTGGCTCGTGCCCGACGGCAAGCTGATCTGGTTTCCCTTCGCGCTCGCCTGGGCCCTGACGCGCCCGCCGAGGGCCCGCGCTGCGGTCGTGCTCTCGAGCCTGCCGATGCCATCGACCGCGATCATCGGCGACCGCATCGCTCGGGCCTGGTGTGTCCCCCATGTGATCGATTACCGCGATCCCTGGACTGGCGCGTTCTACATGCCCACCCGTTGGCCGGCCCTGCAGCGACTGGAGCGAGGGTGGGAGCGGCGGCTGGTGAGCCGGGCGAGCGCCGTCGTCGCAGTGCCGGGGGCTGCCGAATCCCTGCCCGAGGTGGATGTGCCGGTCAGCGTTATCGACAACGGTTACGACGAAACGGACTTCATCGGCGTTGAGGCGCGTCGGGCCGCCGGCGGGTTCGTGATCGCCCACCTGGGACTACTCTGGAAGCAGCGAGGACTCGAACCTCTCGCCGCCGCGCTTCAACAGCTCGGCTCCACGAGGCCCGAGCTCGTCGAGCGCGTGCACTTCGTTCAGGCAGGCCGCACTGATGATCACGTGGCACGCCAACTCGACCGGTTCGCCCGGAAGATCGGGGTCACGCGACTCTCCACGCTTCCGCATCGCGACGCGATCGCCTGCATGTTGGGGGCCGACCTGCTCTACCTGCCTACGGGCCACGACCACGTGCCCGGCAAGACCTACGAATACCTGCGCAGCGGCAGGCCGATCCTCGCCCTGGGCGCCCGCCAGTCGCACCTGCACCGGCTGCTTCAACAGACGGGGGGCGGTGCGCTGTTCGACCGGGACGACACCGCTGCGATCGCCCGCTACATTGAGGCGCTCATGGACGACCCGAACGACTCTCGGCGCTCAAAGCCGCAGGCCATTGCCCGCTACTCGCGCGCGGCGCTGACGGCTTCTTTGGCTGAGGTCCTCGATCATGCGCTTTCCCGAACCCGCTGAACGCGGCCCGGCCCGCCCGGAGCCGGACGGGATCGAGCGGCACACTCGGGTGACGGTCATCATCCCGGCGCGAAATGCGGAGAAGCTGATCGGCCGAAGCGTACGCGCGGTGCTGGAGCAGCAGATCGCGCCGCCCATCGACCTGGAGGTCACCGTCGTCGACGACGGCTCCACCGACGGCACCGCCGCGGTCGCACGATCGGCCGGCGCGCGCATCATCTCGATACCGGCAGACGAGACCAGTGGCAACCCCGCGGCGGCACGCAACCGCGGCGCCGCTCGAGCGGACGGCGATCTGCTCGTCTTTCTGGACGCTGACTGTACACCGCTCGAAGGATGGCTGGAGGCATTGGTCGGGCCGCTGCTGGCCAACAAGTCCGACTGCGCCGGCGGCTCTCTCGACTTGCCTGACGGGCTGCCCCTATCCGCGCGCCTGGACTACTACTGCGGTTGGTACCACGTGCACCCCCGCCGGCCCGCAGGGCCGGTGGCCAACCATCCACCGAGTAACCTGTGCGTGCGTCGATCGGCGTTGGCCGCCACTTCGGGTTTTACCGAGCGCGCGCCGGTGGCGTACTCCCATGAGGAGCTCCAGTGGCAGGCAGAGCTGCAAAGCGCGGGCGGTCGAATCATCTTCGAGCCTGGGGCGGTGGCGCTGCATTGGAATCGCCGCGGCTTCAGCAATCTGTTGCGCCGGAACTATCGGTGGGGCTACGGGAGCATCGAGGCCAAGGCAGAGTCGCGCGCCGTACGGCTCGCCGGACTCTACCGTCACCCATGGCTGTTGATCGGGCTCAGCCTGCTTCTGTCCGTGCCACTCAGCGCCTATGTCGTTGCCTGCTGGTTGCGTGCCGGCGTCTACGAGCCACTGTTCTTGCTTCCAGGTGTCCTCGCCGGGCAGCTGGCCTATGCCGCTGGGATGGCGGCAGGCGGCCTGCGCTGGCTTCGCCAGCGCCGCACGGCACATCAGTTGCCATTAGGCGTAGCCCCTTCACCCAAGAACGAGAAGGTTCACGAATCGGAGGCGCGGTGACGACGTCGCCAGTCAACACGTCCCGAAGGGACACCGCCCGCGAGACTGCGGCAAGCGAGGCGGCCCGACCGGGTACGTGCGCACCCGTCCTGATGGTTGCGCCCCAGCCGTTCTACGAGGATCGCGGTACTCCCATCGCCATCAAGCAAGTGCTTACCGCGCTTAGCCAGCTGGGCTACCGGGTGGACCTCCTCACCTATCCGGTCGGTGCCTCGCCCGAGATCCCCGGGGTGCGATACTTCCGCGTGGCGAATCCCCTGCGGATCGGGGCTGTGCCCATCGGCTTCTCGCTTCGGAAGCTCTGGCTCGACGCGTTTCTGTTCACGGCCCTGAGACGGAGGCTTCGAGAGCGAAGCTACCTGTGCATCCACGCCGTGGAAGAGGCGGCCTTCTTGGCCGTGCTCGCCGCGCAGACTTACCAAGCCCCGGTGGTCTACGACATGCAGTCGAGCTTGGCCGAGCAGATGGCGGGGAGGTCACTGTTGTCTAATGCCCTCGCTGGCGCCGCCTTGACGGCAAGCGAGCGCTGGTTGCTCCGCAACTGCGATTGGATCATCACGAGTATCGGTCTCCGGCCGCGGGTCGAGGCCGCCAATACCCGGGCGCCGGTCCGGGAATGGCGCTATGCCGGCGCCAGCACGCCGGTAGCGCCCGCGGATGTCGAGCGGTTGCGCGCCTCCTTCGAGATCGCACCGTCTCAACCCGTCGTTCTGTATACGGGAACCTTCGAGGACTACCAAGGGCTGCCGCTGCTGCTCGCTGCCGTTCCCCGCGTACTCGCTGCCCTGCCAAGCGTGGTCTTCGTCCTGGTGGGCGCGGATGGGACGAAAGACAACGCAGCGCTCGAACGCATGCGCATCGGGTCGAAGATCCCGAGGGGCGCGCTTCGCCTGATCGAGCGACAGAGCCGAGCCCGCATGCCCGCGTTTCTTGCCATGGCCGACGTCGTTGTCTCCCCGCGCAACTACGGGAGCAATCTACCGCTCAAGATATTCGAGTATCTGGCCGCGGGCTGTGCAATAGTGGCGACCTCTATCCCCGCCCACCGCGCGGTCTTGACCGACGAACGCGCCCGCCTCAGCACGCCCACGCCCGAGAAGTTGGCGGACGCGATCTCCGACCTGCTGACCGATCAGTCGCGAGCGGCACTGCTGCGCCGATCGGCACTGGCCTACGCAGAAGAGAACCTCGACTGGCTGGGGTTCGTCCGGTCAGTCGGGGAGCTCTACCAGGAGATCCGGGCGCGATCGCGTTGAGGCGGTTGCAGCGTCGACCGCAATCTTCAGAGCCTGGTATCGCTCGCAGGTCCGGGGCTACACGACTACCGACTGCCCGCGCAGATTCAGCCGCTCACTTCGTCCTCGCTCCCTGGAAAGTCGGCGGGTTGCCTGCCCGGTGAGCCGGGAACCAGAAGTTCGATGCCCGCACCCCGAGAAAGGGTCAATCAATCTGGAGATCGTGTCTTGCTGTCAGGGGGCTGGGTTTACGGCGTGACGGTCACCAAGCTCCGCGCCCTAAAAGCACGGTGGGGACGGTTCTGACCATGATGTCGATATCGGTGCGCAGCGAACGGCGGGCGATGTACTCGAGGTCAAGTTGGACCTTCCGACGAACATCATCGAGCGTGCGGTCGTATCGGTGGTTAACCTGCGCCCAGCCGGTGATACCGGGGTGGACACGCTGACGTATGGCGTAGCCCTCGACCGACTCGCGGAGCTCGGCGAAGATCTCCGGCTGCTCCGGCCGCGGCCCCACCAGGTTCATCTCGCCGCGCAGCACGTTGAACAGCTGCGGCAGCTCGTCGATGCGCGTCTTGCGCAGAAACCGACCCAGCGGTGTGATCCGTGGGTCGTCCGGCTGGGCCCACACCTGGGCGTCGGCGCCGTCCGGCTGGTGGTGCATCGACCGGAACTTGTAGATCAGGAAAGGCCGCCCGCCCAAATCGTACCTGCGATAGCAGCGCTGCACGCCATTGCCACCGTTGCGCCGGTCCAGCCCCACACGGGTCTGGGCGTACAGCACGGGCCCGGGCGATGTGAGCTTGATCAAGGCAGCGATGGTCGCCATCAGGGGGCCCGCGACCAGCAGGCCGACGCCGGCTGCGGCAACGTTGAGACAGCGCAGCAGCCGATCGGATCGACTCCAGCGTGCTAGCGACGCTGCGCATACCCGGCCTTCAAACCGACCGTTCCCGTTGCGCGGAGCACCTGCGCCATTGCGCTGCAGGGCAGTACGGTCGCGCTGGGAATCGGATGACGGTTCGACGCGCGGGCCGGATTCGCGCGTTTCAATGCCCTGGGGGCGCGGGGGAGCTGCACTCGGACCCATAGTGATCGGCGTGCAGGGCAAGACTCATGCACGTCGGCAGGCTCGCGCACCACCTCTCCAACTTCCCACCGGTTGGATACTTATGCGAGTCGATGTCTCCAGCTCGATCGCCGTTCCCGTTGGGCCGCACTGACACTTGTGGGAGCGGAGCTACGCGGCGTGAATGCAGCAGCGGGCGGCTGTTGGGCACCGACGGGGACGAGTCCGCAGCGAAGTGCCGAGTCGCTTGAAGTCTCAGGCACCAGCGCCACTTGTGTTGTCCGAGAGCCACAGGTCGATCGGCGCCCGGCAGCGGCCGCCTATCGCAACGAGGCTAACTGGCGTGCCCTCGCGCTTGTTCACTCTCGTCCTGATACAAGCAGCGTGGCCCGGGAATTGACTCCCACAGTATCGACGCCAGCGGTATACCGTGCAGCAAAGGACAACAAGCGATGCGAGTAAGCGTCTTCGGCCTGGGGTACGTTGGAGCGGTGACGGCCGGCTGCCTCGCCGACGCAGGCCACACGGTCGTCGGGGTCGACGTCCAGTCGGCCAAGATCGATCTGGTCAACGGAGGGAGATCGCCGGTCATCGAGGAGCGGCTCGACGAGCTTATCGGCAAAGCGGCCGGGGCGGGAACGCTTCAAGCCTCGGGCGATGCTCGAGAGGGCGTCCTCGCGACCGAGCTGTCCTTGGTCTGCGTCGGCACGCCGAGCAAGGCGAACGGCGACCTCGACGTCAGCCACCTGCGGCGCGTCTGCGAAGAGATCGGCGGCGCGCTGAAGGAGAAGGCCGAGTATCACGTGGTGGCGATCCGCAGCACGATCCTACCGGGCACTATGACCGGGGTCGTGATCCCGACGCTGGAAAGTGCATCGGGAAAGAAGGCAGGCGAGGATTTCGGCGTCTGTAACAACCCCGAGTTCATGCGCGAGGGCTCCGCTGTCGAAGACTTCTACCACCCGCCGAAGACGGTCATCGGCGCGACAGATACCCGGGCGGGCGATCTGTTGGCCGAGCTCTACGGGGAGATCGATGCACCGCTGATCCGTACCGAGATCGAGATCGCCGAGATGGTCAAGTACGCCGACAACGCCTGGCACGCCCTCAAGATCGGGTTCGCCAACGAGATCGGTAACATCTGCAAGGCCGTCGGGATCGACTCTCACGAGGTGATGGAGATCTTCCGGATCGATACCAAGCTCAACATTTCCGGAACGTACTTGACGCCGGGGTTCGCCTTCGGTGGGTCGTGTCTGCCCAAAGACCTGCGCGCACTGACCTACAAGGCGAAGCGGCTGGATGTGGAGACCCCGATCCTCAGCGCCGTGCTGGCCGGCAACCGGCTACAGGTCGAGCGCGGGATCCGCATGATCACGGAGAAGGGCCGCAAGAGAGTCGGTGTGCTGGGGTTCAGTTTCAAGGCCGGTACCGACGACCTGCGCGAGAGCCCCATCGTCGAGGTGATCGAGCACCTGATCGGCAAGGGGTACGACGTCCGCGTCTTCGACCGCAACGTGAAGCTGGCCAGCCTGGTGGGCGCCAACCGCGAGTACATCCTCAACCACATTCCCCACATCTCGCGGTTGATGCTCGATACCGTGGACCAGGTGCTCGAGCACGCAGAGGTCATCGTCATAGGGAACGATGATCCGGCGTTTCGACAGGTGCCGGACCGCCTGCGCAGCGGGCAACTGCTGGTGGATTTCGTGCGCGTCGCCAACCGGGCGAGCGGCGACGATTCGTACGACGGCATCTGCTGGTGAGGCCGCGGGTCGGCGGATTAGACGCTCCCGGCGGGCCCGGTGGGCGCGGCACCCGATGTAGGCAAGCGTACACAGGTGGCGGCCCAGGGCAACAGTTGTCGGTGCAAGGCTACAAATTCGCGGAGGCGGCCTGGCCTCGTGGTGCGGGCGCAACACCGCAACTATCTGTATCGCAACGCGTTGGCAACGGCGTCAGAACCGCGCCGCTAGCACCGCTCTTGCAACGAGAATTGTTACAGCCCGCTAAGAGGCCCCGAGTCGTGTGCACGGAATCGCACGCGGTGGGGACATCCGTCGTTGGAAGAGAGGGTATCGATAGACCAGGCAAAGGCTGGGAAAGTCGTCCTCGGTCCCAAGCGGGGTAAGCGGGCCAAATACGAGATCAGGGATGCCGACTCGACGTCGGCGCTCCTGGTCATGGTGATCGGCGCGGCCTTCGCGCTCGTCGGCGTGATCGACCTGACGTTGATGTGGACGCCCGTCAGGTTCGGTAATCCGGCGTGGGAGTTCGCCACCCTCAGTCGAACGTTCAGCAACGTCCCGCTGACGGGGCTCGGCTTGCTCCTGGTGGCGCTCGGTCTCGTACGGCATCCCGATTGGGACGGCCTGTGGGTGAGGGTCGCGGCGGGAGTTTTCGGGTTGGTGACGGTGCTGCTGGTCGTGCTGGGGGTGCTGTACCTCACCGTGCTTCCGGCGGTGATTCGCGAGACGCCGGTGGAAGGGCTGGACGCGGTCGGCAACACGGTCGTGAAGAACGGGGTGGAGATCGTTGTCTACCCCATCGCCTTCGCCCTGATCGCAGTGCTGCTGTGGCGCGGCGTGAGGAAAGAGGAAACCGAGACTCAGGAGCCTGAGGCTCGCAAGTAGTTTTGCAGTCATTGGTCCCCAATCCGTCTTGAGGTAACTGAAATGCGCAAACTGTGGATCAAGTCTCCGACGCTTCTCCTGGCTCTGTTGTTGTGGAGTCCAGGAGCGGCGAACGCTCAACTCGGTGAGTATTGCGGTCGCAGCGGCTTTCTGGCCGCCTGCGCGACGCTGGAGAGCATCAGCTCGAGCGCCAATACGCTGACGTTGACCGTCTTCAACTCTTCGGACATCACCGACCCCGACATCTTTGAGGATAGCTACATTGGCACGCTCCTCCTCAAGTTCAAGGACGGGACGTTGGCTTCCGGCTTCCGGGCGGAGGGGGCTCAAGTGACAATCCTCGATTCACCTAATGCCGGTCGTGTGGGCGAGGAATTCGATTGGAGGGGCTTCAGGAATGCCGGCGGTGAGTTTGGAATCATGTGGGACGGGAAGGTCATGGCCCGCAGATCGGCCGAGGGGATTCGTACTGGTGAGAGAGCGAGCGTGGTCATCACCTTCAATCAGCTGGTGAGTGACGAGGACCTCGAGCTGTGGGCAGCCCAATTGCGCGCGATCGGCAGCGCCGATAATTGCCCGGAAGGTGAGCAGGAATGCAGCGACTGGGCGGTCGTTCCGGAGCCGGTGACGATGGTGCTGTTGGGCACCGGCCTCGCCGGCGTCGGCGGGGCGGCGGCCCTGCGACGGCGACGCAAGGCCGAGATCGTGACCGAGTAGCGGTTAACGTATCTCACGAGCAGACAGTTTGCGCAACGAAGTGCCCGGCCGATCGCGGTCGGGCACTTTTCTTTACACCCCAGCCCCCGCGTCACCCCCAGTGTTGCCCCGCGGCTACCGAGCTTAACTTGCCCGGCATCCGGCGACCGGCACAGTCCCTGCATCCGCCGGTCGGTCACAGAAATCTCAATGGCGGCGCGGACTTTGCCTTCGGGCGGTCCCCCTGAATCCAGACCCTTATGCGGCCCAAGCCAATACGACGATACGGGTACACCACAGTGTGGGCGGTGGTCGGTATGCTGGTCCTGGCCGTCCCCGCAGCGGGACAGAGCGTCTACACCGGGACCCTCAGTGGCCGCGTGACAGGGCCCGAGGATGAGCCGCTGGCCGGGGCCCGGGTCGAGGTGACCGAGGTCGCGACCGGGGTCACCCGGGATGCGATGACGGACCAGGCCGGTGGGTTCAGCTTCGATCTGCTGCCGCCCGGTGACTACGACGTGCTGGCCGAGGAGCTGGGCTACCAGCCGGAGCGGGTCGAGCGCGTGCCCGTGCATCCCGGTCGCACGCTGGAGCTGACGGTCACGCTGCGTGAGGTCCAGCTCCCGATCCACGAGATCGGCACGGCGCCCTATGCGGCTCCGGTACAGGACTCACGGGCCGGCGAGGGGCAGTGGCTGGCGGCGCTGGAGACGGCTGGGCTGCCCGACGAGCGGCGCGGGCTGACGGAGCTCGGGCGGTACTCGACGGTATCCAACAGCGCGCTCGATACCGAGGGGCTGCCCGGCTGGCTGAGCGGGATCGCCGCCGACGGCATGCTGTACAGCCCGACGCGGCACCCCGACCTGCCGGCTGGGCGCGCCCGCGCCGAGGCCCTGCCTCTCAGCGTCTTCAGCTCCGCCGAGCTCCTGACGAATCCACTCGATGTCGAGTGGAGCGAGTTCGCCGGCGCCTACTTGACCGGCCAAACGCGCCGCGGCACGCGGCGGCCGGAGCTGCTGGCGTACGGCGACTGGACGGGTGGCAGCGCCACGCAGTCCGATTTCTTCAGCGGCAACGATGTCGGAACGAACAGCTTCCGGGGCGGCGCGCTAGTCAGCGGCCCGATCTTGCCGGACACCGCGCATTTCGTGGTCGGCTTCGAGGCGCAGCGGCTGCAGACGCCGCTGCCGCCGGCCTGGACGATCGACACACTCGACTCGGCGCTGATCGAGGTAGCCCGAGATTCGTTCGGTGTGGACATCGCGGCGTACACGCGGGCACGCACGATCGAGGAAAAGACGGGCACGGCTCACGGCAGGTTCGACTGGCAGATAACGGAGAACAACGCGCTCACCATGCGCGGCAGTCTGGCGCGGGTCGAGAGTGGTGGCTCGCCGGACTTCGACCCCCGGTTCGGGCTCGGCGGGACGGCGAGCCTCGGCTCGAAGCTCGAGGGGACCGATCTCTCCACGGCAGGACTACTCGCCTCACGGCTGAGCAGCGTCGTCTCGCAGGAGCTTCGCGTCGGGATCGATCGAACTCAGCGCGAGTACACGGGGACGGACGTCCCGGGCACGCGAATCGTGGACGGCGGACTGGCGTTCGGCACCGACCCCGCCGTCCCGGGCAAGTTCGACCAGCTGACAGCTCGATTCTACTACACGCTCCACCTGGCGCTGGCGCGGCATGCCGTGAAAGTCGGACTCGGGCTCACTCACCTGTCGGCCGAACAGCGTTACAGCTACGCCAACGGCGGCGACTTCGCGTTCGCGGGAGTCGATGAGTTCGCCGGCGCCCTGGGCAGCTTCGAGCAGGCGAGCGGGACGGCACCGTTTGGGAAGTTCAGCAACTGGCAGTTCGCGTTCTACGTCCAGGACACCTGGCACGCCGCACCCGGGCTCGACGTCCTGGTCGGCCTGCGCTACGAGCACGAGCGGCTCGACAGCGACCAGCTGGCGCTGAACGAGGAGTGGCTGGAACGGACGGGGATCGCGAACACGGCCATCGACAGCAAGCTCGACAAGTACAGCCCGCGCGTCGGCCTGCGCTGGGATATCGGGAACCGCGGCGCCTGGCTGGTGCGCGCCGGCTGGGGCATCTACCAACACCTGGTCGATCCGGCGGACTTCGCCGAGATCGTCACGCACGACGGGCGCGTCTCGACGCGTCGGGGCCTCGGCGATCTGGGCGTCTGGCCGGAGGCGCCGGGCCTCGGCGAGGCGCCGCTGCTGGGAACTCGGCTCTCTTCGCTGGGGCCCGAGTTTCAGGGACCGCGCACCAGCCGGGTCAGTTTGGGGATCTCGCGGCTCCTCGCGGACCGGACCGCCATCCACCTGTCCGGCGCCTATCGTTACACCGACCACCTGGCGCGGCGCCGGGATCTCAACCTCAGCGTCGCGCCCACCAGCGTCGATCAGTACGGGCGGCCGATCTACGGAAACCTGGTGCAGCAGGGCTCGCTGCTGACGGTGGAACCGGGCAGCAACCGGCGGTTCGAGGACTTCGCGACGGTCTCGGCACTCAACGCCGACGGGGTTTCCAGCTACTGGGGCGGCACGATCGCCGTGGAGCGACATTCGGGTGAATGGCTCGACCTGATCGCCAGCTACACCTACTCGTCGACCGAGGACAACTGGCTCTCGGGCCGCAGCGGCGGCCCGGCGGTCGAGCTCACGCCGTTCCCCGACAGCCTGGACCGCCGCGATTGGACGAAAGGCACCTCGGACTTCGATCGACCCCACAGCCTCGTGCTCGGCGCGCAGCTCAAGTTCGGGCTGGGCGTGAGCACCTCTCGGCTCGCCGCCTACTACCGATACAGCTCCGGCGTGCCCTTCACGCCGGGCTTCCGCGACGCCGTGGACGTGAACGGCGACGGCTCGGGCCGTAACGATCCGGCGTTCATCGACGACACGATCGAAGGCATGGAGGAGCTGCTCGGCGCCTGGGACTGCCTGGCCGAACAGGCGGGGCGCTTCGCCGCGCGGAACTCGTGCCGCGGCCCCGACCTGCATCGACTCGACCTGCGCTTTGCCCTGGGCGTCTACAGCTTCTTCAGCCACCCGCTCGAGCTCGTGGTAGACGCCCTCAACGTCCTGGACACCGACCTGGTGATCCCGGACCGCGCCGTCTTCCTGATCGACCGGTCCGGTTCGCTGGAAGCCGATCCGGACGGCACGATCAACGTTCCGCTCGTGGTGAACCCGCACTTCGGCGAGCCGCTGGTGCGGAACTCGACCGGCCGCTCGTTCCGATTGGGAATCCGGATGGGTATTTGATCATGCGTGCCTCTGCGACCGCCGCTACCTCGATCGCGCTGTGCGCTCTGTTGAGCGCCTGTCTCGGAACCGGCGAGGACCGGGTCCTCGGCATCGAGGCGACCGGGACCGTCGAAGGTGTCGTCTTCTTCGACGTGAACGGGGACGGCGAGCTGACGACGGGCGACACGCTCTATTCCGGCGTGCGGGTCGGGATCGCCTCGCTCGGCTCGATGGTTCCCATCTTCAGCGCCACGTCCGACACCGATGGGGCCTTCAGGATGGAGCGGGTCGATGTGGCCAGCTACGAGGTCGTCGTCGACTCGCAGACCGTCGGCGATACACTCGACGCGGTCGTCACCGACCCGGACGCGTTCACCCTCGCGCCGCTCGATACGGCGAACATACTCGTGGGCATCGCCTTCCCGAGCTTCACCGTCGAGGAGGCGCGGGCCTTACCGGAGGGCGAGAAGGTGTTTGTCGAGGGCGTCGCGCTGAACGGCCGCGCGACGTTCGGCGACAACAGCGTGCACCTCGCGGGGATCAGCGCGGCGATTCGCGTCACCCAGGTCAAGCCGAGCGTGATCTTGGCCGGCGACACCATGCGCGTTCTGGGCACCACGGCGACGCTGGACGGACAGCCCACGATCGATGACGCGACACCGTTCTTCATCGACGAGGTGGACGAGCGGTCGCCGGAGAGCGTGACGGCCGCGCTCGCGACGACCGCCGACGGCGGCCGACTCGATGCGGCGCTCGTCGAGCTCGTCGATGTGACGGTCAGCGACACCGCTACGGTGACCGAGGGGTTCCGCCTGTCGGTGGACGACGCGTCGGGCGCCGCGGTGGTTCTGCTCGACAAGGATGCCCCGATCGACACACCGACACAGTACGAGCCGGGCGTGACGATCGACGTGGTCGGGCTGCTGGTACCCGACGGGGCCGGCGGCTGGCTGGTCAAGCCGCGCTCCGATACCGATCTGACGATCAAGTAGGATCGAGCGTCAGCACAAGGAGACGCAGCGATGAGCGATCGGAGAGTTCTCCTCGGTGACGAGCCGCTGCAGCGGCCGCCGCTCAGGCAGTCTCCCGATTTCGGCTGGTACCTGATCGGCTGGATCGGCCTGGTCTTCGCGATCGTCGGCGGCTTCGACCTGATGCTCACCTGGTACCCGCTCAACTTCGCCAGCCCCGAGTGGGAGTTCGGCACCGTGAGCGCGATGCTCGACGGCCTGCCGGTTCCAACCCTGGGTTGTGTGCTGCTGCTCGGGGCGGGGGTCGCCCGGGGAAAGCGGTGGCTGGTGCGGACGATGGCGATCGTGCTGCTCGCGCTCGCCTTCATGATCCTCGCCGCCGCCTTTCTGTACGTTACCACGGTGCCGATGGCCCTGCAGTCCGTTCCGGAGCCCGCGATCAGGACGGGTCTCAAGAAGGCGATAGCGAAGACCAGCGTCCAGGCGGTCGTGTATCCGCTCGCCTACGTCTGGATCGCACTGAAGGCCTGGGCCCACTCGAGCGCGCGCGATGTGTGAGGCCGCGCTGGGCCTTCCGGCGGTCAAGGTGGTAGCCGAGCGGTAGATTTCCCCAGCCAGGGCCACGGCCGGTTTCGATGGGCGCGGGCCACAACCGTCGTTGCATCGCATCGCGATTCGGCGGCCCGCGTCACCGCGGCGCCGATCCCACACCCGTAATGCAATCTACTGAAACGAGTTAGAAACGCGGGTCTGCACGCGGTTCGGTCCGAATCGTGCGGAGAGGGACGATGTTGCAGTATGTCAGCATCCGGGGGCTCCGTGGACGAGTACCTTGCGTCGTCTCGTTGAGCGTGAGTCTCAACGGGGTGTCGCGGCGAGTTGAAACCCGGGAGGGTCTCATGAGTCGGCTCCTCAAAGTCACTGCCGTATTAGTCCCACTCTGCATGTGGCCGGCAAGTGATGCGCTCGGCGGCTCTCGCACGTGGGACACCTACTGCTGGGGCTCCTCGTTCAGACACTGCACTTCGGTGACGGTGAGCAGCTGGGAGAGCGCGGCCCACCCGGGTCAGTACCGACTCGCCCTACAGATCTGGAACCATGGAGGGAGTTACGGTTCCGAGAAAGGCAGCATCATCACGGATATCGGGCTGGCGGGGCTGCCCACCGGGTTTGCGTCGGGGCTGACTCCGCTCGGCACGCAAGGCCCCTACCGCGGCAGCGTAGAGCCCAGCGATTGGGTCGTGAAGCCGATCCCCACACTGGGTGCTCACACGTGGGATCTCGTCGTGCGCTCGAACCCCTTGGGGACCGCCGCCAACGGAATCGCCAGCGACTGCGACCCGTCCGGTGGCGATACGTGGACCAGCCCCGAATGCGGCGGTACCGGGCTGAACGATGACCGCGCCGTAGAGTACCAGAACGGATTCGTCGTCATCAAGTTTTCGGCCAACCGGGTCTTGACTCCCGGTGAGCTCGCCGCTCTACAGCTCGGTATCAAGGGAGACGACGGTCTCGGCCACAAGTCGCCCTGCGTTGCCGGCGTGAACTGCGTTTCCGCCGTTCCGGAACCCATCACGATGGTCCTGCTGGGCACGGGACTGGCGGGCGTCGGCGGGGCAGGCCTGCTACGCCGCCGTCGTCGGAACGGGGACATCCGGAACGGCTGACGGCCACGCAAGCACTGGATCCGTTCACCGGGCCCGGCGCCGATCGCCGGGTCCGGTTTCTTTACGGCATGCGTCCGGATTCTTCGTAGTGCTTCGGCACGGCTTGCCGCGCTTCTTCCAGCCTCTCCGATCTGCGGGCACCCGACCGCGAGAACCTGCGCCGTCCACCGCCACCTTGGCCAACAGCGCCGGTCACCCGCCAAAAGCGAACTGGCCCGGGGACCCTCCGAGACCGCACGTCCCATCCGCGGATGCTGATGCGGTCTCTGTGAAAAAAGTTGGGTTTGGCGGCATCTTCTTCAGCCCCATCTGAGCGCCTCGCATGCGTAACTCACAAGGTTACAATAGGTTAGGGCCGGGAACGCCGCTTGCGTAGACGGTATCTCAGAACGCTGCCCGTTCGTTCCACATAATTCCCCCGCGCGCCCGCCCAGTGCGGGTCCACGTATTTCCCGATCAGGCCTGCGGCCGATTTCACGTGCCGTACCGCAGGTCGCCGTCCGGCGTGTGATGAGATGTGAGGAGAGAGGCGGAAAGGAGAGCCGGACCAACCATGGACGGGAATACCGCACCGCGCACTCGCCAGAGACCACTTGCCCTGGTTTTCTCGAGCCTGATGACGCTCGCAGTGGTCGTCGCCTGCACCGAGACGATGTCCACCGAAGTGGGGCAGTACGACGAGAACGCTGTCGCGGACATGGTCCTTCTGCCTGCCGAGGTCGTCGTCGGTGTCGGGCGCACGCTCCAGCTGCGAACCACCTTCCTCAACGCGCAGGGCGAGGAGGTGGCCGGCCAGGTAGACGCGTGGGAGTCCTCCGACATTCAGATCGCGCTGGTCGACGGCGACGGCACTGTGACGGCGGTCGCGCCCGGTGAGACGGAGGTCAGCGCCACGGCGAAGAAGGGCGGCGGACACGGCCGAGAGAACGCGCCGGGCCAGTTGAAGAAGGAATCGAAGGTCATCGTGTCACCGGACACGGTGGCCTCGGTCGAGGTGGTCCCGTCTTCGGGGAGCATCAACGTCGGAGCCACCATGCAGTTCGAGGCCGTGGTGAAGGACGCCGACGGAAACGTACTGGAGGACCGGCTCGTCACGTGGTCGACGTCAAACGATCAGGTGGCCACCGTCGACGATTACGGTAATGTGACCGGTACCGGCGCCGGTAGCGTCGTGGTCGTCGCGGCTTGCGAGGAGAAGCAGGGCACCGCTTCGGTGGACGTGCAGGAGGTCGTCCGCGAGATAGTGCAACTGGCGATCTGGCCTGCGAGCGTGACCGTGGACACCGGCCAGCAGGTGCAGTTCTACGTCGCCGCGCTCTGGACCGACGGCGCCAAGGAATGCGACAGCTCGGCCGCGTCGACCGACACGGGCGTGCTGTACAATCTCACCGACTATCCGGCGGCCTGCGATTCGGCGATCGCGCGGTTGAACCCTTAGGACTCGTAGCGCTGGCGCGCCGCGGCCCGCGCCTCCTCGAGCTTCTCACCGATCTCGGAGTGCTGGAGCGCCAGGATCCGCGCCGCCAGGAACGCCGCGTTCTTCGCGCCGTCCACCGCCACCGTCGCCACAGGCACCCCGGGCGGCATCTGCACGGTGGACAGCAGCGCGTCCAGACCATCCAGTATCCCACCCGAGAGCGGCACGCCGATCACCGGCTTCAGCGTATGGGCCGCCACGGTGCCGGCCAGGTGGTTCGCCATGCCGGCGCAGGCGATGAAGACCTCGACGCCCGCCGACTCGGCCCGCTTCACGTAGTCGAGCACCAGGTCGGGCGTCCGGTGCGCCGACAGGACCTCGAGCTCGCTCGGCACGCCCAGCTCGTCCAGCGTCTGCTTCGCCTTCTCCACCGTCGGCAGGTCGTTGGGGCTGCCGGTCAGTATCCCGACCAGGACCTTAACGCTCTTGGCCATTCGTGCCTCCGGAAAGTCATTGAGAAAGCAGGGAGCCGAGGCGGTCGTCCGAGCGTAATTTGGAGCGCGGGGCGGCGCAGCCGCCATTCCTGCAATCGAGCCGCGCGACATGGAGCGAGACGACCGCCTCGGCGACCCAATGGCCCTGGAGGGACTCGAACCCCCGACCTTCGGTTTAGGAAACCGCTGCTCTATCCTACTGAGCTACAGGGCCGCGCCCGGAACCCTACCCACCCCCCTTGACCCGTGTCAATGGGCGCGGAGCTTACTGCCATGATCAAAATGGACAGGGAGGAGTTCGAGGCGCTGGTCCGCGAGGCGCTAGACGAGTTGCCCGACGAGTTCGCCGAGCGGCTCGATAACGTGGCGGTCGTCGTCGAGGACGAGCCGAACCCCGAGGTCCTGAGGGAGCTGGGGTTCGACCCGCACGAGGTCGACGACGAGCTGTTCGGGCTGTACACGGGTACGCCGCTCTCCGACCGCGGGGTCGAGTACACGGGGCTGCCCGACAAGATCGACATTTACATGGGCCCGATCCTGCGGGCCTGTGAGAGTCGGCGCGAGGTGGTGCGGGAGGTCAAGGAGACGGTGATCCACGAGCTGGGGCATCACTTCGGGCTGGAGGACGAGGAGATGCCCTATTGAATGGGTATTCGGGAGTTCGGGAAATCGGGAATGAGGGAATCAGGGGGCCTGGGAAGAAGAGCCGAGAATCCGAGGCATCCGTGGAATCCGTGGGATTCGGGAATGCTCGAATTCGCAACCGTTCTGTCTTGCTGATCATTCCCACCGGCCTCGATCCGGGTCCCACGTACCGGTCGCGCCGGCCAGGACCGGATCGAGGAACGCTGCGGCTTCCCGATAGCCGCTCGCCAGACTGCCATCGAGTCCCAGCTCCTCTGCCAACCTGCGATAGGGCGGCGCCCACGCCGCCGATGGACGCGGGAGCGAGCCGGGTACCGGGTGAGTGGCGCGTACGTCGAACGTGCCATCGATTGCGGCGCGCAGCCGGGTCCCATCGAGCCGGGCGCTCGAACTGATCGTCAGCAGGTCGACCAGGTCTTTGACGCGGCTGCTGGAACGGCGGCCCGAGAACTTCCTCGTGTAGGCGTGCAGCTTCTCGGCCACGTGCTGCTCCAACGGCAGTCCCGGGACCTCCACGGGCTCGAGCCCCGCGAAGCGAAGCAGGTCCGGGCCGCGCAGACGGTCCGGCTCCCAGAGGACCGGGTCGCCGAAGCCGACGTCGACGATCACCGTCTCGAACGGTCTGGCGGCCACGACGGCCTCGGCCCTGAACCTGGCGGCCGCCCCTTCCAGCTCGGGGTCGGCGAGGCGCGCGCGCTCGATCGCGAACGTGAAGTGGTCGCCGAGCTCCAGCCGCTGAACGGCCAGGAGATCGATGGTGGCCGCATCCAGGTCGTCCTGCCGGGCGAGGTCCATGTCCTTGGTCGTGCGCGCCCGGCCGCCCAGCCGCAGATCCAGGGCGAGCGCTCCCTTGAGGACCCAGCGGCCCGGCGCCGCCAGGTTGAGGCGCGCCAGCAGCCGATCGAACACGACCATCTTCCGCAGCCGGACGAGCGATACACCGCGTCCCCGAGCCTCGTGCGCTAAGTGCTCTTCCAACGCGGTTCGGAAGGCGGCCGCAGTTCCGTACCTCAAGATTCCTCGCGACGCTGCAGGGCGCGCTCCACCAGCCGGCGGACCCGGGCGGGCCGGGCAGCTGATGCCTCCCGAAGCTCGACGGCGGTCGTCATCGCCCGATCAACGGCATCTCGCACGGCCTTCTCGATCTGGCCCGGCTCGCTGCCCCACTCAGCGGCCTCCAGGATCGAACGGGCCGGATCGGTCACCCGCATCCCCAGCCGACGGACGATCTCATCCTCGCCGGGCGGCCGAGCCGTGGTGTGCACGGTGACCCCCGGAGGCGGCCGATACCAGCGACGGCTGCGCGGCAGCGTGAGGTGGATCGAATCCGGTATGACGTCGGAAAGATCGTGGAGCTCGAGGGCGCTCTCGTGGGATACGACCGCCACTTCCGGGCCCGCCGCCAGCCAGGCCGCTACCACGTGCCCTCGCGGCGAGCTCGGATAGTCGCGCAGTCGGTACACGCCTCGGTGCACCCGCACGAACGCCCCGGTCCCCGCATGATACGAGACCAGGGCTCGGCTGTATCCGCAGGCCAGCGCCTGGGCGGCGGTGAAATGGCCGCCCTGCTGGGATGCGACCTGGAAGAGCCGTCGGTGGGTGGCCCTTACGTCATTCATATATCAAATAATACTTGATGTATGAATGACTAACAAGCACCCACGCCGCGCAGCTCGACCCGGGACCGGCGGCTCGCGACCACCAAAAACGCGAGGCCGACCCAAGAGCCGGCCTCGCGCCCCGCGCCCCAGCGACGCGTCGATTCAGGTCACGACAATCGAGTTCTGCTCGCCGTACGGGTTGGGGACGTAGCGGTCGGCCTCGGGCTCGTTGACCCAGCGGTGCCCGTCCGCCAGGTAGCGGAACTGGTACTCGCGGCCGGGCCCCAGCTCTACCGAGGTCCGCCAGCTCCCGTCCTTCTGGCGCTTGAACGCGCGGGACGGCTCCCAGTCGGTGAAGTCGCCGGCGAGCCGCAGGCTCTCGCTGGCGAACTCGGACGGGAGCGTGAAGGTGACCGTGACTTTGTTCTTCTGCTTCGACTTCCGCTTCTTGAGCATCGCACACCTCCCCGAGGACGAGAACGACAGCCGGGACGATCGGCACGGACCACCAGCCTGCACAATCGCGCCATCGTGAGGAAAACGCAAGTTCCTGCCAGGCGTGACCGGCGAATCTGGGATGGAGTCCGCTGTTGACTTGCCGAGATGCGCCGTAATAGGTATTACTTATACCTATAGCGCCGCGACAGAGCAAGGACTTGCCGTGGTACGCAGAAATAGCTAGTTTATATACCGGTTTGTGCGCGGATCGGCAAGTATCATGAAACCCACAGATTTCTTCGCGGCTCACCCCGTCTTCACCTACGACGAGTTCGTTGCGGCTCATGCGTCGTCGGGCAGCCGCAGCAGGCAGACGAGCGCGAGCTCTATCAAGCAGCACGTGGCCGCCGGCAATCTGCTGCGGATCCGGCGCGGGCTCTACGCGACCGTTCCCCGCGGCGTCGACCCCGAGCATGCGATTGTGGATCCGTACCTGGTGGCGACCAAGCTTACGGACGACGCCACGGTCGCCTATCACGCTGCGCTACAGTTCCACGGCAAGGCGTACTCCGTCTGGCGGCGTTTCCACTACCTGACGCGCCTGCGGGCCCGCCCCCTCTTCTTCCGCGGCCTGGAGTTTTTGCCGGTCCAAGCACCGGCGGCACTCCGCAACAGGTCTGACTTGGGCGGGGGTGTGGCTGAGCTGCGTCACGCCGGAGGAGTCGTACGCGTAGCGACGCTGGAGCGCAGCCTGGTCGACGTACTCGACGCGCCGGACAAAGGTGGCGGCTGGGAGGAGATCTGGCGTTCGCTGGAGCTGGTCGAGTTCTTCGATCTCGACGCCGTGATCGAGTACGCCCTCGAGCTCGGATCGGCGCTTACGGTTGCGCGGCTCGGGTTCTTCCTCGAGCAGCACCGGCGGCCACTCATGGTCGAGGACCGGCACCTGGATACCTTGCGGGCCCACGCGCCGGCTCAGCCCCGCTATTTCGACAGCTCGCGCGAATCGGGGAAGCTGGTGCCCGACTGGAACCTGATCGTGCCGGAGCGGCTGCTCGAGCGCACATGGGCGGAGGTCGCGTGAGGCTGACGCAGGCGGAGCTGGCGAAGGAGGCCGCAGAATCCGGATTCCAGACGGATCCGCTCGAGAAGGCCATCCGCCTGCTGGAGCTACTGGAGTCGCTGCGCAGCCATCCTTTCCTCGAGCCTCGCATCGCCCTCAAAGGCGGAACCGCGATGAACCTATTCCTGTTCGATGTCCCGCGCCTGTCGGTCGACATCGATCTGAACTACGTCGGCACGAGTGAGCTCGATGTCATGCGCTCCGATCGCCCGAAGCTGGAACAGGCCATCAGGGCGGTGTGCGGCCGGCTCGGCATCCAGGTCAGGCGTGTCCCCTCCGATCACGCGGGCGGCAAGTGGCGCCTTTCGTACACAGGTGTGTCAGGCCGTCCTGGCACGCTCGCTCTCGACGTGAATTTCATGCTGCGCACGCCACTCTGGCCGCACGCGGCCATCGACTCCCGTCGGGTCGGCTCGTTCAGTGTGGCGCAGGTACCGGTGCTCGAGCTGCACGAACTTGCCGCTGGCAAGCTCTCGGCGCTCTTCAGCCGTACGGCCAGCCGCGACATCTTCGACGCTCGCGAGCTACTGCGTCGAGGTGGTCTCGATCGCTCGCGCCTGCGGATCGGCTTCGTCGTCTACGGTGGGATCAACCGGCGGGACTCGCGAACAGCATCGATCGATGATGTCAAAGCGGACCCGCGCGACGTCGATCGGCAGCTGCTGCCGGTGCTGCGCGGTGATGTCGCGCCTGCCCGCGAGCGACTGGTGGAGTGGACGGACGACCTGGTCAGCGATTGTAGAGATCTGCTGTCCGTCGTTCTCCCGTTCGAGCCGAACGAGCGCGAGTTTCTCGACCGCCTCAACGACCGCGGCGAGATCGCTCCCCAGCTGCTCACCGGGGACGCGGCTCTCGGAGAGATCATCAGGTGGCATCCCGGGCTGCGCTGGAAGGCCCTCAACGTCCGAAAGCGCCATGGCATCTCGGAGGAATCCATAGAATGAGCATCTCGAATCCCAATCGGAGTCGCGCCGCGGCGTTGTTTCTCGTGGCAATCACCGCCTGCGCCGAGTACGACGAACCCCTCGCCCAGCAGAGCGGCACGACCGCCGAGTTCCGCGGGCTGAGCGCGGCGAGCGCCGAGGTCGTCTGGGCCGCCGGGCGTGGCGGCGTGTTCGCCCGCAGCGTGGACGGCGGCGCGACCTGGTCCGTGGACACCGTGGACGGTGCGTCCAGGCTGTTCTTGATCGATGTCCAGGCCGTGGACGCCGGCACGGCCTACCTGCTGGGCACCGACTTCGAGGGCGGCGCGGCGCGGATCTACAAGACGACCGACGGCGGCACGAGCTGGACGCTGCAGTACAGCGACACGACGCCGGGCGTCTTCTTCGACGGGATGGCGTTCTGGGACGCCGAGCACGGGGTCGCGTTCAGCGATCCGGTGGACGGCGGCCTGCTGATCGTCAGGACCGAGGACGGCGCGACGTGGAGCCGGGTGCCCCCAGAGCGCGTGCCGCCGATCATGCCCGGGGAGGCGGGCTTCGCCGCCAGCGGCACGGCGGTCGCCGTCTACGGTAGCGACCGCGCCTGGATCGGCACGGGCGGCGGCGCGGTCGCCCGGGTCTACCGCTCGAGCGACCGCGGCCGCAGCTGGCAGGTCGCCGAGACGCCGCTACCCGGCGGCCCCACCGCCGGGATCTTCGGGCTCGCCTTCCGCGACTCGCTGAACGGCGTGGCGGTGGGCGGCGACTACACCCGGCGCACCGAGCCCGGCGCCAACGTGATCCGCACCGCCGACGGCGGCCGCACCTGGAGCGCCGCCGTCTCCGCGCTGCCGGCCGGCGTGCGCTACGGCGCGACCTACGTCCCGGGCAGCCGGGGTCCGCTGCTGGTGGCCACCGGCCCCTCGGGCTGGGGTCTCTCGCGTGACGACGGCGCGACGTGGACCGTCGTGGATACCGTGGGGTACAACACCGTCGCCGCCGCCCCGTCGGGCGGCGCGCTCTGGGTCGCGGGCGTCGAGGGCCGGATCGCTCGACTCTCCAAGTAGTTCCGCCCGTTGACCTTGCGGGCGGCCGACCCGTCCCCGCGGCGCCCGCCAGACCACCCCCCCGCCATAAGCCTGACACACGATCCCACGCCCGGCGGGCGTCTCGCACGCCGTCGGGCCGCCGGGTGATCACGCTTGGGGAGCGGATCATGGAGGAGAGCCGCCCGAAGTCCACCGAGGACACGCTGGACAGGATCAGGACCTTCATCCTCAAGCGGATGCGGGAAGGCGCCGATCGGGAGACCATCAAGCTCAAGCTGACGGAGCGGGGCACCCGCGAGGAGATCGCCGACGAGCTGGTCGAGCGGGAGTTCGCCCAGGCGGCACAGCTCGCCGCGGACGTGCCGCCGGTCACCCCGGGCTCGCTGTTCCCGGCGATCGTCGGCGGCGGCCTGGCGGCGGCGGCCGGCGGCATCATCTGGGGCCTGATCGCGGTGACGACCGGCTACGAGATCGGCTGGATCGCCTGGGGCGTCGGGCTGCTGGCCGGGACGGGCGTGGTGATGTTCGCCGGCGGCCGCAAGGGTCTGCCGCTGCAACTGGTCGCCGTGTTCGCGGCGGCGCTGGGGATCCTGATCGGCAAGTACTTCACCTTCTACTCGGCGCTCAAGGAGTACGCGGCGGCCGAATTGGGGGCCGAGGTGGTCAGCGAGCTGTCGATGCTGTCGCCCGGCGTGATCCAGATCTTCGGGCAGAGCCTGGGCGCCATGGTGAGCGGGTTCGATGCGCTGTGGCTGGTCCTCGCGGTGGGGACGGCTTGGGGGATCCCGAGGGCGGTGGTGGGCGGCGGGTGATCGGTGATCGGTGATCGGTGGCCAGTGATCGGTGATCGGTGGCCAGTGATCGGTGATCGGTGACCAGTGATCAGTGATCGGTGGCCAGTGGCCAGTGATCGGTGATCAGTGACCAGTGATCAGTAGATACCGATTACTGATTACTGATCACTGACTACTGATTACTGATTACTGATCACTGACTACTGATCACTGACTACTGATCACTGACTACTGATCACTGATTACTGATTACTGACTACTGATCACTGACTACCGATCACCCATCTACAACCTACGAAGGAGAACAGAGGATGGATCGAAATTGGGAAAGGAGTACGTGGCCAGCCTACCGGGACACGCGGCGCACGGCATTGATGGCGATCGAGGAGGTGTTGGGCGGTGTCGAGGTCGCGTCATCGGCGAGCGCGAGGGCCGGCGAGGTCGCGGCGTCGGGGGGCGCGACCGCCTACCAGACCGGGCCGTCCTTACCGACGGTGGTACCGGCGATGGTACCGCCGGCGACGCCGCGGACACGAACGACGGGGTCGCCGTGGGTGAGGCGGACCCGGCGCCCGCGTCGGACGCGGCGCGCGCGGCGCCGGCCGCTGCTGGTCGCGCTGACCCTGGGGCTGGCGCTCTGCATCGGGGCGCTCTTCGGCTCGGGCGCCTTCAACTCCGAGGACCGCTACAACGCCGAGCTGGTCGCCGCGCAGCAGACCGAGGCCGTGGTATACGAGGTGCCCGAGGTGCAGGGTCACCCGGGCGCCGTGCCAACGCGCGAGCGGTCCGGCTCGATCCGCGAGTTTTTGGGTATGGCGAGCGCCTTCTAGCGAGCCAAACGTCTGAGGTGCAGCCGGAGGCTGACAGTCAGGGCGTAGTTCCGTTCTCCTTCCTACGCCGCCCCTTCGGCTGCACCGCCAAGCCCGCCGCCGCCTACCGCGCTCAGGGCTGTCTGAACAGGAAACCGAGGTAGCCTTCCAGCCAGAGGTAGTCCGACTCTTCACCGCCGCGCAGGACCATGTGGAAGCTGAAGCCGGTGTTCACGGCGAGGTGCTCGGTCACCGGGTACTCGAGGCCGGTCCCCACCTGCAGGCCGCCGTCCCAGCGGCGGGCCGAGGTCTCGCGCTCCTTCGAGACGTAGGCGCCCAGTCCCAACAGGGCGAACGGATAGTAGGGCCCCCACTGGCCGAGCGCCTTGGCGAACGCCTGCATCACGATGACGCCCTCGTTGTCCGTCGTGCCGGGCCGCTCGGCGTCGAACGCGTGGAAGCTGAGCTGGCCGCCCACCCGGACCAGCGGCGAGATCGAGTACTCGCCGCGGCCGCCGGCGACGAGCCCGGGGTCGTGGTAGACGTTCATGTTACCGGCCGGCCAGCCGGCGCCCACGAACACGTTGACGTAGAGGTAGCGCGGCTGCGGCTCCGCGCCCTCGGGGCCGTCGGCGCCCTGCTGCGCCCGGGCGGCCGACGGCGCGAGCAGCAGCAGCGGCAGCAGCGGCGTCAGGGCGAGCCGTGCGTTCATTCGGTGCCGCTCCCTTCGTCGGCGCCGGCGCCGGTGAGCAGGCTCACGTACGCGGTGAGCAGGCGCGAGCGCAGGTCGCCGACGCTGCGGTCGCGGCTGCGGAGCAGCGCGGCATAGAACTGCTCGGCCTCCTCGAGCCGGCCGGTGCGGATCAGGGCGATCGTGCCGCCGTCCTGCAGCTCGTCGGCCATGATGTAGCCCTCGCGGTAGGCCTGGGCGTCGAGCAGGCGCTGGGCGGCGCCGGCCGCCTCCGCGAAGTCCCAGCCGGCGAGGCCGTGCCTGAAGCTGACGACGTCGCGGACGACGGCGGGCCCGTCGTGCCGGTCGATGAAGGCGAGTGCCGAGCGGAAGAAGTCTTGGGCGGCGAAGCCCGCGGTCCCCGCGTGCAGGTCGCGGTCAACCTCGCGGAGCGCCCTCAGCCAGACCGTCCAATCGGCGGGCTCGGCGTCGACCTCGAGCAGCGCCTGCCAGGCCGCCCGGCGCTGGCGCGCCTCGGCGACGGCGGCCGGCATCCGGGCGCTGTCGGCCGCCTCGAACCCGGGGTTGCCGTTCAGCGCCGAGGCGACGGCCAGGGCGCGCATGCGCGGCAGCGCCGGGATCGGCGGCGGTCCCTGCATCCGGGGCGCGGCGCGCCGGCCGAAGAAGGGCGCGGTGAACTCGAACGGCTGGATCGGCAGGTAGAGGAAGCCGGCGGCCGCCCGGTCGAGGAAGCGGGCGCGCTCGGCCAAGAGATCGAGCACGGGATAGAAGTAGGAGTTCGGCTGCGCCCAGTAGTCGAGCAGCGGCGCGAGCGCGGCGCGGTGCGTGAGCCGGGTGCTCTCCAGCGCGTCGGGCGTGAGCAGGTCGGTGTGACAGAGGTCGGCGGCGATCTCGGGCTGCTGGAAGACGGACCAGTCGGGCGCCGGCAGCCGCTCGGCGACGGTGGCGACGACCAGCATGTCGGCCGCCTGGGTCAGGAAGATCTCGTAGTCGCCGAAGTTGTGATGGATGGCGGCGAGCACGCTGAGCACGAGCCCGTCGTCGATCTCGTACAGGTGCAGCCACTGGCCGAAGACGCCGTCGTCCGACAGGTAGCCCCGGATGTGCGCGTAGAACTCGTCGGCGAACAGGCTGGCGATCCCGCTGACCCACGGGTTCGACGGCTCGGAGAAGATCACGTCGTAACGCCGCGGCGTCGACGCGAAATAGCTCTTCGCATCCTCGATCACGATCCGCGAGCGCGGGTCGTCGAATACGCGTCGGTTAGCCGGGTAGAGCACGCGCGAGCCGCTGATCATCTGCGGCTCGATCTCGACTGTGATCACTTCCTCGAGCCCCGGCGCGCCGAGCAGGAAATGGGACGACATACCGGAGCCCTGGCCGATCACCGCGGCGACCCGGGCGTCGGGGTTGTGGGCCAGCGTGACGAGCGGGGCGAGCGTCTGGGTCGCCGCGTCGGTGAGCAGCGGGACGCGCGGCGTCGAGTCGCTGCACGGCTGGAACCAGGCGGCGGCGAGCGAGGCGTCGGGCTTGCCGTTCGTGCGTATCGTGATGTCGCCCGAGGCGACGTGCCGGTCCACCGACACGGTGGCGGTCCGACCGTCCTTGTAGAACAGCCCTTCCCAGGTGCCGGGCTCGCTGATCGAGCCGTAACGGTAGACGCCGCTGATCAGTAGCCGGTGGTCGAAGTTCTTGCTGAAGGCGCCGACGGCGAAGCCGACGACGGTGACCGCGACACCGGCGTACGCGAGGCGCAGCGCGAAGCCGCTGCGCCGCCGGTCGAGCAGCAGGATCGCGGCGCCCAGCGCCATGTCGAGCGTCGCGCCGCCGACGATCAGACCCTTGAGCCCGATCAGCGGCATCAGCAGGAAGCCGGCGGCGCCGACCCCGATGATGGCGCCGAACGTGTTCACCCCGTACACCCCGCCGATCGAGCGCTCGCCGGCGCCGGCGACCAGCAGCGTGCGCGTGATCAGCGGCAGCGTCATGCCGGCGCAGAACGAGGCCGGGAACATGATCGCCAGACAGATCGCGTAGCGCGCCACCGTGAAGCCGACGTAGCCGCCCTCCGAGCGGGCGAACGTGCCCATCAGATCGGCCGTCCAGTAGAACGACGCGCCGTACAGCGCCAGCGTCGCCAGCGCGCAGAGCCCCATCACCAGCTGCACGATACCCAGCGCCCGCAACGGGTAGCGCCAGCGGTCGGCGCGCCGCCGCACCCAGAACGAGCCCAGCGCCAGCCCCAGGATGAACGCCGAGAGCATCAGCTCGAACGAGTGGGTCGCGCTGCCCAGGACCAGCGCCAGCATGCGCAGCCAGCCGATCTCGTAGGCGAACGAGGCGACCGCCGTCCCGAACGCGACCGCCAGCAGCAGCCGCACCAGCGCGTCGGTCGACAGCAGCGACGCCCGCGCGTCCGCCGCGACCGCCTCGACGCCCGTCTCGACCTGTAGCGCCCGCTCCGCCGGATAGCGGCTGGCGACGGCGGTCGTCACCCCGGCGACCGCCACGTTGATCGCCGCCGCGCTCAGCAGCGTGCCCGGCAGCCCGACGAACGACAGGAGGAAGAACCCGGCGATCAGCACGCCGACCGCGGCGCCCAGGCTGTTGGTGAAGTAGAGCGCCGCCAGCACGCGGCCCGGCTCGCCGCCCGGCCGGCGCAGCACGCCGGCCGCCATCAGCGGGAACGTCGCGCCCAACAGGACCGACTGCGGCAGGATGAGCAGCGCGGCCAGCGTCCACTTGAACAGGTTGAGGAACCCGGAGCCGGTGAGCGCCGGGAAGACGGTGTGGTAGGCGAACCCGGAGGTCGCACCGAAGATCTCGTGGAAGAAGAGCCCGATCACCCCGACCACCAGCTCGGCACCGACGTACCACTTCAGCGGATCGTGCAGCCGCTCCGAGCGGGCGCCGGCGAGCAGCGCGCCCAGCGCCATGCCGCCCAGGAAGATCGCGATCACCAGCACCTGCGCGTAGGCGCTGTGCCCGAGGAACAGCGCCAGGTAGCGCGACCAGATCATCTCGTAGATCAGGCCGGCGGCGCCGGAAAAGGTGAAGACCGCGTACAGGCTGAGTCGCATGTTCCGCATAAGCTCGCTCGCGGGCGTAAGAGGTCCGGGTGTCGCTTCGGGGGAACGCCGCCGGCGGAGGGAAAAGGGCGGGCGCAGGCTACGCGAAGATACGGAGCGCGACGCCTAGGGTCAAGCCAGGTCGAGACTTAGGTAGCCCAGCAGGATGCCGGGCGCGAGGCCATACACGACCGCGGCCGGGAGGAGCCGGGGACCGACGCGCGGAGTTGGTTCTAGCGACCCGGCTCGGGTTCCTTGGCCGAGTCTGCAGGTGAATTGTCCGACCTCCTCTCGGAAACTACTGACCCTGACTGCCGGGTCGACCGGAGCGCGCGGTCCCCGGCTCCGACCTGCCCGCTTACCGCGAAGGCCGAATCACCCGCAGCGTGAGTATCTCGTAGCCTCCGAGCTCGATCGGGGCCCGAAGCGGCTCGCGCGCCGAGCCGCCGGCGTCCGATCGCAGGACGCGCAGCGGTCCGCCGTCCGGCGCGCGCAGAGTGACCGTGTCGGTCCGCCCGCCCGGATTGTACAGCCGCACGAGGTAGCCATCGCCGTCGGCGGCGAGCCGGAGCGAGGTGACGACGGCGCGCTCGGCTTCGACGGTGAACGGCGGCTCGATGGGCGGCGCGTCGCGTTCGACCGGCAGGGCGATGAGCGGCTGGGCGACGCCGCGGGCGAAGCGCTCCGCCTCCGCCTCGTCGAACGCGCGCTGCGGGCGCAGCGAGTAGCGGAACACGTGCTCGCCGTCCTGCGCCGCCTTGTAGTTCGTCTCCCAGTAGTTGTTCATCGGGTAGGAGAAGAGGGTGGCCGACGGCTCGATCCGCTCGAGCCAGCCGGTCACGATGGCGTCGGTCCTGATGGCGCCGAACTGGACGAGCGGCGCGTCGATGCTGGCGACGGTGACGCCGGCGTCGGCGCCCTGGATCGCGACCCAGCGCTCGAGGCTCATGTAGTTCTTCGACGAGCCGGGCAGCTGCTCGTCTTCCAGCCTGAACGATCCCCAGGGTACATCGACGCGCACCACGGGATCGTCGATGTCGAAGGGAAAGCGGTAGAGCACGGCCTCGGGGTCGTAGACCAGCGACTTGTCGACCGTATTGATGATGTCGACCCGATCGAGCCCGGCATAAAGTCGGAACTCGGCGCGGATGCCGGCGGCCGCGCCCGGCGCCGAAGCGGCGACCACCTCGAGCGCCGAGACCAGCGGCCCGCGCTCGGTCCGTCGCACTTCGACCGGACCGCCCACCGTCGTCGCGTCCGCCGGGTCGCGGCCCGCCACGTAGATGTACTGGTTGAGCCCCGACGAGTCGCCCACCAGCTCGCGGGCGCCCGGGCCGAAGACCAGCGAGCCGATCGTCCCGCGCAGCGTGTCGATCTCGACCCGGATCTCACCGTTGGCAATCACGTTCCGCGGCAGATCGCGGCTGAGAGGGGCGGGGGCGGGGGCGGGGGCGCCGACCCCCGGCTCGATGAGGAAGCGCCGGGCACCGAACGCCGGGACGTCTTCCGCCAGGAACGCCAGCTCGCCGGTGCTGAGCCGCTGCGAGAGCACGCTGCGACCCGACTCGTCCACCACCACGTCGCCCTGCCGGCTCGCCGGAACCGATAGGACCACGACATCGCTGCGCGGCCAGCTGCTCGTGTTGATCACGTCGACAGCGTCGGCGCGCGCCGCAGCGGCGCGCCGGTCGGACACTGCCAGGTCGCGGAGCCGCGCCGCCCGGGCGGCGGCGGAGTCGGCGAACGCCTTCTTGTGCTCCCACTGCGAGAGCGTGAACTCGGACAGCGGCTCGCTCACCGAGTTCCAGGAGCCCCAGGTATGCTCGTAGTAGAGGACGACGTCGCGCCACGCGGCGTAGAGCTGATCCGGCGGCAGCGGCGCGCCGAGCATTGCGGCCAGCGCCTCGGTCTGCAGCAGTCCCTGCTCCGTTCGCCGGACGAGCGCCGTCTCGCGGGCCGATGACGCGGCGCCGTCCTCCCAGTAGCCGGTGAGGTCGCCGCGGCGGACGGGCAGCCGGTCGCCGTAACGCGTCTCGAACGTTCGGAAGACGTCGGTGACGTTCGAGATGATGAGGCGCGGCGACACGTAGCGCTCGTTCCAGGCGCGGACGGCGTCGGCCAGCTCGGGGTCGGGCGGCCCGTTGTCGGAGCCGATGTTGTAGCGCAGGTACGTCATGTCGTACGGATAGCCCTGCCGGGCCAGCTGCTCCACGTACTTGAAGACGCTCACCTCGTCCAGCGCCTTGGTCAGCTTCGAGTAGCCGAGCCCGCTGTGGAAGGTGGCGTAGCCGGCGCCGGAGACCCAGGTGAGCAGCCGCTCGTCGCCCGAGGGCGACTCCCAGTAGAACGGCCGGTCGCCCAGCGCCGCGGTGAACTGGCCGATCCGGTGGCCGAAGTTGGGCCCGATGGTCAGGTAGCGGACGCCGTGCCGGGCGAGTACCGGGACGAGCCCCCAGGTGAAGCCCGGGATGTCACTCAGCATCGCCGACTCGATCGGCACGCCGCTCCACTCGCTCAGCCGGCGTGCCGCCGCCATACTCCGCATCAGCCCTTCCGAGCTGGCGATCCCGGTGAGCAGGTTGGCGTACATCGCGTCCAGGTGGATCCAGCCGCGGCGGACCCCCTCGCGCAGCCGCTCGCACTCCTCCTCGCCGTGCGTCGCCAGATACGACTCCACGGCCCACAGCCCTTCCGGGTGCCAGACGAAGCGCGCCTCCTCCGGGTACGACGCGCTCGCGGCGCCCAGCCGCAACGCCTGCTCCAGATGACGCCACTGCAGCCGCTCGACCTCGTCCTGATGATGCGTGTAGCCGATGTCGAGGTGGGTGTGGTGGATGAGATACACGTCCATCCGCCGGACCGGCTCGACGGTGAACGTCGTGCCGACACGGTGATCGCCGACCTGGAACTCGAGTGCGACCGGGGTCGCGGCCTCGACCTCGGGGACCGGGACCTGGTAGCGCCGGTGACCGAGGCGGACGGTATCGTCGAGCCGGCCGATCGGGCTCTCCATCCGCACGCGGCCCGCGTCGCCCAGGTACAGTAAGTCGACGCGCACGATCTGCCGGTTCGTATCTCCCCCGCGCAGTAGGGCGGGCGCGTTATCGAGCCGGACCTGCGGCGTCATCGGCTCCTTGAAGATCATGAACCAGGTCGGCACGCCGGCGCTCTCGCCGGCGACCTTGACACGCAGCGCCCGACTCTCCGACCACAGCGCCCGGGGCACGCGCAGGAAGATGAAGCCCATCGCGTCGTCGTACTTGTCGATCAGCGTGACCCGGAACTCGGCCCTGACGCCCGACTCGCCTTGCCAGACCAGGATGTCGCCGGCCGCCGCCGAGGTCGGATTGCGGAACGAGAGTCCCGGCTCGCCGTTCACGTACAGGTCGAAGCGGCGCGGCTCCTGGTGGACATCGATCCCCGCCATGATCACGAAGACGGCGGTATCGGCGGCGAACGAGTCGGGGACCGGCGCCGTCTGCCACTCGATGGAGCGGTCGCGGTCGAGCGAGCGGACGAGCAGCGAGCGCTCGACGTAGGGCAACGGCGAGTGGTAGCGCAGCTCCTCGCCGGTGATTGTTCGCGCGTAACCCGAGATGTAGCGACTTGGGAGGTCGACGCGGGTCGTTTGTGCGGTTGCCGAGTTCGGCAGGCCGATGGCGATGGCGATGGGGATGGGGATGGGGATGGCGATGGCGATGGCGATGGCGATGGAGATGGGGACGGGGATGGGGAGTCGGTAGGTCATGATTCGTCGGCGTCTTCCGGGTTCGGGGTGTGCGGAGGGAGGCCGGGGATCGAGGCGTCGACCGACTTGAGGTGGAGGTCGCGCTGCGGGAAGGGGATGGTGATGCCGGCCTCCTTCAGCGCGTCGTGGACGGCGAAGGTCGCCTCGCTCTGGATCCTGAACCACTTCTCGAAGTCGGAGGTCCAGAAGCGCAGGGAAAAGTCGAGCGAGCTGGCGCCGAAGCCCTGGAACAGCACGAACGGTTCCGGCTCGTCGAGGCAGTCGGGCTGGGCGCGCGCCACCTCCAGCAGCAGCTCTCTCACGCGGTGCGGGTCGGTACCGTAGGCGACGCCCACCGCCACCTCGATGCGGCGCAGCCGGTCGGAGAGGGTCCAGTTGGTCACGCGGCCGGTGATCAGGTCGGCGTTGGGGACGATGACCTCCGCGCCCTCGAGGGTCCTCACCGTGCTGGCCCGGATGCCGATGTGGGTGACCGAGCCTCTGAGCGCTTCCAGATCGATCGTGTCGCCGACCTGGATGGGCCGCTCGAAGATCAGGATCAAGCCGGAGACGAAGTTGTTGATGATCGCCTGCAGCCCGAAGCCGATCCCGACGCCCAGCGCGCCGGCCAACAGCGCCAGGCTGCTCAAGTCGATGCCGGCGGCGGCGAAGGCGACGAAGATGCCGATGCCGACGATCACGTACTGGGACAGCTTCGAGATGGCGCCCGGCACCCCGCGCGGCAACGCGAAGCGCGGATACACGTCCTGGTCCAGGACGAAGCGCGTGAACCGTGAGGTGAGCAGCGCCACCCAGATGGCCAGCACGAAGACCAGGACGTCCTGGAGCGAGACCGACAGCGATCCCACGGTGAGTGACGCGCGCAGCGCCGCCATGACGGCATCGACCGAAGGCCGCAGGAGGTCGAACCATTCGAGGGTCAACCCCAACCAGGTGACGGTCCCGGCGAACTGCGCGAGGCCGACGGTGCGACGGATCAGCAAGCTGGTGTGGCGGCGAATCGAGGCTATCGCCTGCAGCGTCTCGGTGCGCAGCACCAACCTCACAATCGCCTGCACCACTTCCACGGCGGCGTACACGGCGGCGGCGATCATGAAGCTGGCCAGCGTGCCGCTCGTGAGCAGGCGCGCCAGGTCGACGAAGCCCAGCACGTTGGCGAAGACCGCCGCTCCGAACAGCGCCAGCCCGACCCGGGCCAGGCGCAGCCCGGCGCGGGCCCAGCGCTTGCCGCCCTCGGCCGCCGCGGGACCCGGGACCCTGAGGAACCAGACCAGACCCGCCAACGCCAGCCCGGTCAGGAGCAGCAGCGAGAGGCGCTGGATGAGCGCCGATTCCGGCAGCGATGTCAACAACTGGTCGACGAGCCACAGCGCCGCGAAGACGTACACCGGGCGCCGCAGAGCCGGGTGCAGCAGGCAGGGGAGCAGCCGGAGCACCGGGATGAGGACCAACAGGCGACCGAGATCGAGGACGACCAGGGGGGCGCCCGGATGGAAGAGCCTCAGCGTCATGACCATGACGAGGATCGTCACCGAGATGGGACGATCCAACACCCGGGCCGACGCCTCGAGCTCGGGATCCTCGGCCGCCCAGCTCCTGCTGCGACGGCGCAGCCCGACGACCCCGGCCAGCACGAGCACGAGCACGATCCCCTGGACCGGAAGACGGCCCGCGGCTTCGTCGACGAACCGCAGCAGCCCCCGGACGTCCTCTCGCAGCGACTCTCTCACCTGGGGCCAGGTCGCCGACCCGTCGGGAGCCGCGATGGCCGTCCAGATCGGTGGGCTGTCGGGCGCCAGCAGCCCCAGCCGCGCTTCCTCCCGGGCCGCCTCGACCCGTGCCAGGACGGCGCCGGCCTCTTCCTCCAGCTCGGCGACCTGGTTCTGCAAGGTGAGCACGATCTCGAGCCGCGAGCGGAGCTGGGCCTGGACGCTGTCGATGGCAGCCAGGACCGACCGGACGACGGCGACGGCGGTCTCGGGGTAATCCTGCTCGGCGGCGGCCTGCGACGTGACCCGCCACGTGCCCCGCAACCGCTGCAGCCTCTGGCTCTCGCGGCCCAGGGCGCCCGAGCGCTCGCTCAAGGTGCTCTGCCACCTCTGCAACCGGTCCCGGAAGTTCGCCCACTGGTTCTCCACGCTCTGCAACGCCCGGCGCGACAGGCCCTCCGGATCCCGACTGGCCGGGTCGTCCGCCAGCTGATCCCGGAGGTCACGCAGCTCCGGCAGCCTGGCCTGCACCTCTTCGATAGCGGGGTCGGCGGCGACACTCGTCCTGATCTGGCGGAGCTCCTGGCTGGCGCGCTCGGCGCCGACGACGATCTCGGCGGCGGGAACCGCGGTGGGCCGCTGGGCGGCCTGCGCGGTATCGGCAGGCCCTTGCGTCTGGCCCTGCGTCGGCGTCTGCGGGCTCGGCCACGCCCGGGCGGTGGGCGGCGGCGCCACCAACGTCGCGGCCACGGCGAGGGCGAGTGGAATCCGGGAGCGGAGCATAGGGGTCTATTCCCTCGGGCTATCGGGTCTTCCGGTGCTCGAGACCTGTGGCGCTCGAACCGATTCGGGACACTATCTCCGAGGGTCGGCGTTGCCGCAAGAGCGGCTGCGGCTTGGGGCGGGTCGCGTCGCTCCGGAGCGCGCGGTCCCCCGGCTCCGACCCCCCGGAAACCCGCGACAACCGTTCAACGTCTTGATGTATCAAAGCCAGTGTACCCGAATCATCGTTCTGACTGCGAGGTAGCGATGGGCTCACTCTGGCAGGATCTACGCTACGGCGTGCGAACGCTGCTCAAGCGGCCCGGCTTCGCCGCGGTCGCGGTCGTCACGATCGGGCTGGGGATCGGGGCCACGACGGCGATCTTCAGCGTCGTCAACGGCGTGTTGCTCGAGCCGCCGCCGCTCCACGAGCCCGACCGGCTGGTGATCCCGGACGTGATCGCGCCGACCGGGTACGAGATCTCGATCTCGATCCCCAACTTCACGGACTGGCGCGAGCGGAACCGCTCGTTCCAGTCGTTCGGCGGCAACTTGTCGGAGAGCATGACGCTGACGGGGCTCGATCGCCCGGAGATCGTGCAGGCGCGGCTCGTGCTCGGCGACTACTTCGAGACGCTGGGCGTCGCGCCGCTGCTGGGCCGCGTCATCGCCTCGGACGAGACCTGGCTAAACGCCGCGCCCGTCGCCGTCGTGACCTACGGGTTCTGGGAGCGGCGGCTGGGCGGCGATCCCGCCGTACTCGGCCGCACGATAACGCTGGACAGCCGGCCGTACGAGATCATCGGCGTCATGCCGCCGGAGTTCTGGTTCCCTGACGCCGAGACCGAGGTCTACCTGCCCATGGGGCTGTTCTCACGCGGCCTGTGCTGGGACAACCGCACCTGCTCGGCCGGCACCTGGGTGGTGGCGCGGCTGAACGACGGGGTCGACATCGCGATGGCGCAGGCCGACCTCGACCGGGTCACCCGCGAGCTCGCCGAGCAAGAAGGCGAGCCGGTCGCCACCGCGCGCCTGCGCTCGCTGAGCGACGTATTCGTCGGCGACGTGCGCACACCGATCCTCATCCTGATGGGCGCCGTCGGGTTCGTCCTGCTCATCGCCTGCGCCAACGTGGCGAACCTGCTGCTGTCGCGCGGCGCGAGCCGGCGGCGCGAGCTGGCGGTGCGGGCCGCGCTGGGCGCCGGCCGCGGCCGCGTGGTCCGGCAGCTGCTCACCGAGAGCGTGGCGCTCGGCCTGGCCGGCGGCGTCCTGGGCGTCGGGCTGGCCTACCTGGGGATCCGGGTCCTCGTGCCGGCCGCCTCGGACAGCATCCCGGCCGGCGCGGCGGAGCGTGTCGGGCTCGATCTTACCGTGCTGGCGTTCACCTTCATCGTGGCGGTGGGCGCGGGTCTCCTGTTCGGGGTCGCGCCGGCGCTGCGCGCCTCGGCCCAGGGGCTGGCGGCGGAGCTCAAGGAAGGCGGGCGCGGCGACACGGTGGGCCGGGGCCGGCAGCGGCTGCGCTCGGGTCTCGTGGTCGCCGAGGTGGCGCTCTCGCTCGTCTTGCTGATCGGTGCGGGGCTGATGGTCCAGAGCCTGCGCAAGCTGCAGCAGGTCGACAAGGGCTTCGTGGCGGAGAACGTGTTCACGGCGCGCGTGTCGTTGCCCCGCGTCCGCTACGACGGCAAGGGGCCGGCCTGGCGCTTCTTCGACGACTTCCTGGAGCGCGTGCAGGCGCTGCCCGGCGTACGGACCGCGTCGCTCAGCCAGGTCGTGCCGCTGCAGGGCGGCAGCTGGGAACAGAGCATCGTGCCGGAGGGCACGCCGCGCGAGCCCGAGAACCTGCGGTCGGTGCTCTACTACATGGTCACACCCGACTACTTCCCGACGTTCGGCATGACGCTCCTGCGCGGTCGCGGCTTCGGCGAACAGGACCGCGATGGGGTGGCCCCGGTCTGCATCATCGACGAGACGCTGGCCGAGACCTTCTGGCCCGGCGAGGACCCGATCGGCAAGCGGGTCAACTTCGAGGCGGGTGAGGGCTGGACGCCCGAGAACCCGGTCCAGCTCTGGCGCACGGTGGTCGGCGTGGTCCGCAACGTCCGGCACTACGAGCTCGAGAGCCCGGCCCGCATCACCGTCTACGTGCCGATGGCCCAGAGCGCCGGGATGTGGACCGCCTCGATGTACGTCGCCGCCAAGACCGCAGGCGATCCGCTGCTGCTGGCCGAGCCGGTACGACGCGAGCTCGCCGCACTCGACCCCGAGGTGCCGCTCTACCGGATCGAGACGATGGAGGGCTACGTCAGCGGGGCGATGTCGAACAGCCGGCTGGTGGGCGGCCTGCTCAGCACGTTCAGCGTCCTGGCGCTCGTGCTCTCCGCGGTGGGCATCTTCGGCGTGATCTCGTTCTCGGTCGTGCAGCGGCTGCGCGAGATCGGCATCCGCGTGGCGCTGGGCGCGCAACGCGGCGACGTGCTGCGCATGGTCACGGGTCAGAGCCTGCGGGTCAGCCTGGCCGGCGTCGTCCTCGGCCTCGTCGCCGCCCTCGCGCTCACCCGGCTCATGTCGAGCCTGCTCTACGAGGTCGATCCGGTGGAGCCGCTCACCTACGCGGCGCTCGCCGCCTTGCTGGTCGCCGTCTCGACCCTGGCGGCCTACCTGCCGGCGCGCCGCGCGACCCGGGTCGACCCGGCCATCGTGCTGCGGGAAGAGTGAGCGGCGGGGAATTCAGCGGAGCAGGATTGACCGGTCGCTCGAACAGGTAGTGGAGTCGGGTCGGCGCCGGGGGACCGCGCGCTCCGGTCGACCCGGCAGTCGGGGTCGGTGATCACCGCGAGCAGATCGGGCACCTCACCCGCAGACTCGGCCGAAGGATCCGAGCCGGGTCGCTAAAACCAACTACGCGCGTCGGTCCCCCGGCGCCTCCCTGGCGGACCACTCCCAACGTTTCGGAGCGACAGGTCAATCCTGCTTCGCCGATACCCCCGCCGTGTCCTCTTCCAGCATCTCCCAGGCACCCTCCTCGCTGTCGAACATGCTGACCATGAAGACGACGACGGCCTTGCCGATCCGGCCCTCCTGCTCCTCGAGCTCGGCGAGCCGGCTCTGGTTGCGCCGCGCCAGCTCGACGTTGGCGGCGGGAACGTCCGTGACCTCACCCGCCGTGTCGCTCAGCGCATCGTAGGCGGCCATCAGCTGCCGGCCGGTCCAGACATACTCCGCGTTCGACAGGCGATGCCGCTCCAGCGACTCGGCCAGTGCGAGCCGCGCCCGCATCAGCTTGCCCACCGACCGCAAACCCGCGATCACCTCACCGAACCCGGGCTTCTCCCCGCTCTCCTCGCGCGCCTCCGTCTCCTCGATCAGCCGGTTCAGTTCCTCGGCGTACTCTGCGACCTCCGCCCAGACCTCGTCGGTCACCGAGAAGAAGGTCGAGGCCTGACCCTCGCTGACGACGCCGTCGGCCGGCGGCGCGAACGGGTATTGCTCCGCCAGCTGCTCGAACTTCTCCGTCGCCTCGCCCTGGGCGGCGAAGCCGCCGATCTGTTCCGAGACGAAGCGGCCGGCGACGAACAGGAAGATCGCGACCGCGACGATGACGACGAGCAGCGCCACGCCGCAGCCGATCAGGACCTTGGCGGCGGTGGGGATGCCCTCGCGGGGCGGCGGATAAGGCGGCGGCTGCTGGTATCCCGGCCCGTACCCGGGGCCGTAAGGCGAGTCGGCCATCGTCTATACCTCCGTTGCGAAAGCTCGGCCTTACATGTGCAGGAAGAGGCGGTTCGCCGCGTATATCCCGAGCGCGACGCCGATGATCGCCGCGAACACGGCGACCAGCTGACCGGCCGGTGCGGCGACCTGCCAGCCGATCGCCGCGCCGACGAACCCGAACATTCCCTTGACCAACCTTTTCATCTTCGCTCCACAATCGCCGCGGGGAGAGGGCAACGCTATCAAAGAAGGCGCGAGCGCCGACGATGCGCAACAGCTAGCGAGAACGACTACAGCCGGCGGCCGTTACAGCTACAGCATCAGGTGGCACAGGTAGGCGGTCAGCACACCCAGGTAGTTGCCGAGCCCGTAGCCGATCAGCGCCAGCATGATCGAGACCGGGACCAGGTCCTCGCTGTGCACGGCCGCGGCGACCGGTGCCGAGGCGGCGCCACCGACGGCCGAGACGCTGGAGACGGCGGCCATGCTGACATCGATTCGGAAGAGTCGCGCGCCGAGCACGATGAACACGAAGTGCACGGCGATACAGACGAAGCCGGCGATCAGGAAGAACTGGGCGCCGCCGATCTTGGTCAGGTCGGCCTGCGCGCCCATCATCGTCATATATAGATACGTCAGCGTCATCGCGACGGGCATGGTGCCCGGCACCTTGCTGAGCCCGGTGCCGGAGAGCGCGATACCCAGTGTCGTGACCAGCAGGATCGCCCAGGTCCCCTCGGTGAGCACCGGCTCGACCTCGGGCAGGAAGCCGGCCAGTCGGTTGGCGATCAGCATCGCGGCGAACGCGAAGCCGACCAGGGTCAGAATATCCTTGAAGTGTATCTCGCGGCTCTTCTTCTCGACGTCCGCCGTCGACTCGAAGACGTGATCGATGTCCTCTTGCGAGACGCGGGTGAATCGGTTGAACCGCTCCGCCCAGCGCTTGCAGGTCAGGATGATCGGGAAGTAGACGACGTAGACGAAGTTGTCCACCAGCACGACCATGCCGACCATCTCGCCGGGCGTCTCCAGGCTCTCGGCGACCGCGGCCAGGTTGCCCGTGCCGCCGATCCAGCTGCCGGCCAGCGCGCCGTAGCCGCGCCAGGTGTTCTCCGGTAGCCCGTCCTTGAAGATGTAGAACGAGATCGCCGCGCCGATCACGATCCCGAACGCGCCGAGCACCATCACGCCGGCCCCGCGCCAGGCGACCTTCAGCACCTCGCGGATGTTCACGTCGAGCAGCATGATGACGATGAACATCGGCACCGCGAACGAGCGGAACGTCGTGTAGATCTCGCTCGACCGCGGTATGACGTTCAGGTTGCTCAGGAAGATGGGCGCCAGGAAGATCCAGATGATGGCCGGCAGGATGTCGAAGATCTTCCACTGCGTCGTCTTCTCCAGCCAGACGAAGAAGACGGGGATCATGGTGATCACGGCCATCACGCCCACGAGGTCGGTGAAGATCGGTTCCGACGGCATCGCTCCTCCGGATCAGGATCGCAGCTGGCCCGGCGGCGCGGCGGCCGGGCGTTCGGGGCCGCAGGTTAGCACGTCTCCGGCGTGTCGTAAAGTACTCGGGGATCGGTGTGCGGTATGCAGTGTGCGGTATGCAGTGGAACTTCGAACTTACCGCACACCGCCTACTGCACACCGCATACCGATCACCGCATACCGCATACCGCCTACTGCATACCGATTACTTCTGGAACCGCTCGTTCAGGTACTTGCCGACCATATCGCGGGCGCCCAGCCCGACGGCGAGTGCGGCGCCGAGGGCGGCGGCACCGAGCAGGATGAGGAACCCGTTGGCGACGATCTCTTCGCCGATCCGCAACTGGTTCAGCGCGATGGCGAAGGTGAAGATGATGAGCGCGAAGCGTGAGATCGTGGCGACGAGCCCTGCCTCGGCGATCCCGGCGTTGGCGGCCGCGGTCCTGACCAGCGCGGCGACGAAGTTCGCCGCGTAGAGGCCGACGACGATGACGACGACGGCGACGATGATGTTCGGGATGTAGAGCAGGATCTGGTTGAGCAGCTGGGACGCGACCTCGAGCCCCAGCGCGTTCACCGCGGTGACCAGCACGATGAGCATCACCAGCCAGTAGACGAGCACGGCGAGCAGATCGGAGGCCGACTGCTTCACCTCGCCCTTGGCGAGGAACTCATCGATGCCGGCCCGCTGGGTCAGCGTGGTGAACTTGACGAGCTTGAGGACGCGGGCGACCGCGGCCTTCAGCAGTTTGGCGATGATCCATCCGATGATCAGGATGAGGATCGCGGCGAGGATGTTCGGCAGGAAGTCGCCGATTCCGCGCAGGAAGGCGCCTACCGAGTCGACGATGATGTCCTGAATCTGCATAGCTCACCTCTCGTGCCGGGAACATTTGTGCACGACTTTCGGCTCTCGAATCTCTATCTGTAAAGGGAGTTGGTGCCCTTACTACAGTAGGGCCGGGTCTGCGGACGGGCAAGCGATCGCGCGACGGCCAACTTGTGGCCCTCGCCGTCCGGGGCCTAGTGTAAAGTGGATCGGCCAGGCAACCACTGACTGCGATGGAGCGATGAAGCGGCGCACCTCACGTACGATACGTACCACGGCCCGGCTCGCACGGTCGGCGCTACTGCTGGCGGCGCTCGCCGGCTGCGAGTGCAGCGACCTGGAGACGGGCGATCTCCCGATACTGCTCGAGCGGGGCGAGCTGCGGGTCATCGTGCCGCGGCGCGGCGAAGCCGACGTTTTGCCGCGTCACGGCCACCCGTTCGACTACGAGCTCGAGCTGGCGGCGAAGTTCGCCGAGAGCGAGGGGCTGGAGCCGGTCTACGTCTGGGTCGACGAGCACGACGATCTGATCCCGGCGCTGATCGAGGGGCGGGGCGACCTGATCGCCGCGAACCTGACGGTAAGCGCGGAGCGCCGGCGCCAGATCGCCTTCAGCGTTCCCGTGGGGCACGTGCGCGAGCAGATCATCGTGCGGGCGGAGGACGAGTCGGTCCGAAGTCCGGCCGAGCTCGCCGGGCGGCAGGTGGTGGTGCGCCGATCGTCGTCCTACTGGGGCACGCTGGAAGCGTTGCAGGCGCAGTACCCGGCGATCGAGCTCGTCGCGGCGCCCGAGGAGCTGGACACCGAGGAGATCCTCTACCGGGTCGCGACCGGCGCCTACGACGTCAGCGCCGCCGACGACAACCTGGCGGTCGAGGTGCTGGCGTACCAGCCGGGGCTGCGGGTGGCGTTCGACCTGGGCGCGGAACGTGACATCGCCTGGGGCCTGCGGTCGAGCTCGCCTCGACTGCGCGAGGCGGTGGACCGCTTCATCGAGCGACAGAACCTCGGCGCGCGCCGGCCGGCCCGCTACCGGGCCGACCTCGATGGGATACGCGAGCGCAAGGTCCTGCGGGTCCTGACCCGCAACAGCGGATCGACCTACTTCGTCTGGCGCGGCAAGCTGGTCGGCTTCGAGTACGACCTGGCGCGCCGGTTCGCCGAGCGCGTCGGCGCGCGCCTCGAGATCATCGTCGCACCCGATCGCACCGCCCTGCTCACCTGGCTGCGCCAGGGGCGGGGCGACATCGTCGCCGCCGGCCTCACGGTCACCGAGCAGCGGGCCGCACGTGACATCGCCTTCTCCCGACCTTACAGCTACGCCATCGAGACGGTGGTCGCCCGGGCCGCCGACTCGACGCTGCACGAGCCGCGCGACCTGGCCGGCCGTACCGTGGTCGTCCGGCGCAGCAGCGCCTACTGGAACACGCTGACGCGACTTCAGGGGCGCGGAATCGAGCTCGAGCTGGTCGCGGCGCCCGAGCAGTTGGAGACGGAAGAGATCATCGACCGGGTGGCGACCGGCGAATACGATCTGACCGTCGCCGACAGCCACATCCTCGGCATCGAGCTCGCCTGGCGCGACGACATCCGCGGCGCGATGACTCTGGGCGACTCGATCCCCCACGCCTGGGCGGTGCGCTCGGGATCCGAGAAGCTGGCGGCCGCGATCGACGCCTTCCACCGCGCGGAGTACCGCGGCCTGTTCTACAACGTCACATACAACAAGTACTTCAGGGACCCGGCCCGCATCCGCGAGAGCGCCGCCGCCCGCCCGTCGGCCAGCGGCACGCTCTCGCCGTACGACGATCTGATTCGGGAATACGCCGGCCGCTACGGGCTCGACTGGCGGCTGATCGCCGCACAGACCTACCAGGAGAGCCGCTTCGATCCCAAAGCCCGCTCGTTCGCCGGCGCGCTCGGCCTGCTGCAGGTGATGCCCGGCACGGCACGCGAGCTCGGCATCACCGCGGTAAGCGACCCGGAGGCCGGTCTGCACGCCGGCGTGAAGTACCTGAGCCGGCTCTACGACCGGCTGGCGGAGATCGAGTCGGACGACGAGCGCATCTGGTTCGCGCTGGCCGCCTACAACGCCGGCTACGGCCACCTGCAGGACGGCCGCCGGCTGGCGCGCGAGCTCGGTCGCGAGCCCGACATCTGGTTCGGCGAGGTCGAGGCGGTGATGCCGCTGCTGGCCCGCTCCGAGTACTACAGTCGAGCCCGCTACGGCTACTGCCGCTGCAGCGAGCCGGTGCGCTACGTGCGCGCGATCCGCCAGCTTTACCAGGCCTACACGGCGGCGCTGGACAGGGGTGAATGAACGGGGTTCGTCCAAAGCCGCGACCGGAGGACAGAAGTCCGATTTCGCCGTTCAGCCATCGAACTCCTCCGCCGCGCGAAGCGGCGGCCGCGACTGGTTTGGGGTATATTCAAGTATGATCGAATCGCCGCACCTACTCGAGGAGCTGGCAAGGCGTTACGAGCGCGAGGCGCTCGAGGGCATGACCTATGAGGCAGCCCTACAGCGCTTCGCGGCGCTGTGGGCGGAGGCCCGCTCGCTGGGCTTCGACGCTCGTGACGACTGGCTGGCCGACCTCGAGCCCGACCTCGCCGTCGCCCGCGCTATCAATGGACTCCCACCGTCCACCTGACTTCTCACGGTTCATCGCGAAGATCGCCCGGGAGCTGCAGGCGCGTCGGTTGCCCTTCATGCTCATCGGTGGCCAGGCCGTGCTGCTCCACGGCAGTCCGCGTCTCACGGAGGACATCGATATCACCCTGGGTGTCGATCCCGGGCGGCTGCCGGACCTGCTCGACGTGTGCGCCGCGCTCCAGCTCGAACCGCTTCCGGAGGAGGTCGAACGGTTCGTGCGCCAGACTTTCGTGCTTCCCGTCCACCATGAGGCCAGCCGGATTCGTGTCGACTTCGTGTTTTCCAGCACCCCTTACGAGCGGGAAGCCATTGAGCGCGCCGTGTTCGTCGAGCTGGCCGGAGCTTCCGTTCCCTTCGCATCCGCCGAGGACCTGATCATCCATAAGCTCTTCGCCGCACGAGCGCGGGACCTCGAGGACGCGGCAAGCGTGGTCCGGCGCAAAAGGGAACAGCTCGACTGGGGCTATCTGGAGAGGTGGGTGAAGGAGTTCGCCGCCGTTCCCGGCCGCGAGCGCCTGGCGGACCGGCTGGCCGAGCTTCGGCGTCAAACGGACCGAGGCAATGGTTGAGCCGATCGGTTACCGGTGGCCCGGCGTGAGGCGCTCACCCGCGACCCTCTCGACTCGAGGCTCTTGACTGGAGAGCGGGAGACGGGACTCGAACCCGCGACCCTCAGCTTGGAAGGCGGGAAACTGGCGCTCCCCAGCGCTCGTGGGCGACAGTTTTCGCGGGTTTCTTCCGATTCGGGGCTCGTCAGCGACAGCCAGCGACAGTGGGCGTTGGCACTGACGCTGGCACTGACGCTCGTTCTCGCTGATAGGCTCAAAGCCGCTCTCGACGCGGGCAACGTCAAGCAGGAAGCTGTCAAGCAGATGATCGAAGAGCGTCCGCGACATGCCCGCCGTGTTCCTGCTTTCTACACCACCCGTGCCTCACACCTCAACGCCCACCTCTTCAGTAACCGGTAGATCGTTGCTGCCCTTCACGCTTAACCAGCCAAGGATGTTCAGGTTTCGGATCGTCGTGGCGATTTCGTCCTCGGAAAAAGGCGGCTTTCTGCGCTGCTTCCACTCAAGGACCGCTTGGAAAACATCCAGTTCTGTCGCCGCCCCGGGGCGGTCACCCTCAGCCTCCTTGGCTGCGAAATGAACGGTGGCTGCCAGCTCTGCCTGACGCGTTCTATTCGTTCGCATGAACAGATCGGCAACCTTCTCTAGACTGCTATCCCACATTCTCAAAGAATCCTCGAACGCTCTTTGTGCGTCTCCGAAGGTTGGGCCAAGCCTAATAACAAACATCTGACCGCTGCGTTCCTCTAGAATCAGGCCGTTATTCACAAGGCGCGTGATCACAGCTTTGACGTTCGACGCGAACGGTCCGTAGCTGCCTCTTCGATACTCGAAGCCAGTCGGAATGCCCGATTCCGTGGCGAAGTATGCAATCTTCTGGAACATGGTTCGGCCAATCGGCCAATGATAAGGCTCCTGCTCGATGCGAGCGAGGATCTCTACAAGAGCTACCCACGCCGGATCAATCTTCGTCGAAGTTGGCTCTCTGGGACTGTCTGCTTCAAGAAAGTCGTACTGAAGCTCCTTCTTCGGCGTTCCGTGGGGTGCGTACAGTTCGACCGGAATTTCCAGTAGCTTCAGGTGACGGTACAACGTCGGGCCTACGACGCGCCACTCAAGGCCGCCGAAGCCGCAGCCGAGCGGCGGAACGGCTAGCGATTCAATCCCCCATTCCCTGTAATGCCGCACCAGATACCTGAGGCCCGCAACGATGTCGGCGAGCCGGGCGACCGACCGCCAGTGATCCTTCGTCGGAAAGTTGAGTATCCAAGGAGAGGTCGGGCGCTTATAAAGATACGGGCGACCAAGCTTGACCTCGCCTGCCTCACATCGTCGAAGGTAATCCTCATACATAGCCGGGAACCGCTTCTTGAACTCCAAAGCGATCCCCTTGCCCATCACGCCAACGCTGTTCACCGTGTTGACGAGTGTTTGGGCCTCTGACTCGAAGAGGTCTCCGACTTTGGTCTCGACCATGCTGGCCCCTATCTGAAGAACATGTGACGGTCGATGCTCACGTCCCAGTCTATTCCTAGTTCGCCGAATTGCTCACTCGACTCCGCGCAAGAAACATAAAGCCCGTCGATCAACGCCGGATCAACACGATCCGGAACGAGCACCTCGGCACATTTCGCTGACTTTTTTCTCCATTGCT